>Ga0256404_1000227_pt1 | contig 142335 bp, 142 predicted proteins | sample RumenRJG_01DNA_FD_185990 | JGI IMG/M metagenome (GOLD analysis project Ga0256404, IMG submission 185990) | Bovine rumen microbial communities from Lethbridge, Alberta, Canada - RJG_01 | ecosystem: Host-associated > Mammals > Digestive system > Stomach > Rumen | place: Canada: Alberta... | reverse complement strand
AATACGTTAAAGCTCGTAAAAAAGCTATAAAAGCAAAAGTATGCATTATGACTTATCAATTGTTCTTATTTATTATGAACAATCCAATGTATAATAGAGACCAAAAAGGATGTCCTATATTTTCTGTACATGATGTATTGTTTTGTGATGAATGCCATAATATTCCTGAAATAGTACAATTACAATATTCACCAACAATATTATATGAAGATTTTGATAAGTTAAAGTCATTATATTATCGAACAACATCATACCAGCCTTCATTATTTGCTGTATCTGATAATCAAGAAGGATTATGTGATGGAACATGTATATATAGTAAATATAAGACATGGGAAGAATTAGAAAAGGTACTTCATGAATTATGGGATAGATGGACATGTGTAGAGTCTCGTAAAGATGAAGATATTGCTTCTGCTCAACTATATTTAGATATATTAATAAGATATACTACTATAGTAAATGAAATTAAAAACAATATATATGCCAAGAAAGAAAATAAAGAACCATTAACTAAGGATGACATTAAATTGTTTAAGTTATGTTCTTGGCATGAAAATTATATGTGTCATTGGAATGATTTTTGTTCAGCAATAGGTGCTACTGGAGAAGATTATTTCTTAAAAGACATAAATATTCCTGAAACAACCAAAAAAATTGGAAATGAAGATATTTGTGTTACATTTAAATGTACAAAAGAAGATTATCTTGTATGGATGTTTTTATTGCAAAGAGCACAACATAAAGTTATGTTAAGTGCTACTGTAGGCACTAAAGAAGCATTTGATGAACGTATGGGATTTCAATATGAATCAAAAACAGACTGGGACCATCCTAATGCAATTGTAAACCAATCTTTTATGGAAACAATACCAAGTACATTTGATTTTAGTCAGTCACCAGTATTTTTCTTTAACAAATTTAAGATGAGTTTTAGGGAAAGAGAAATTTCATTCCGTCATCTTAAGACAGTAATATATTCTATTTGTAATACCAAGTTTAAAGGGCAAAAGGGAATGATACAAACAGGATCTTATGAATTTGCTAAAAGACTATATAATGATGCCCCACTTGAAATAAAAGAAAGAATGTTAGTATATAATGGGTCAAGAGAAAAAATGACAATTGTACAAATTCATAAGCTTTCACAAGATACTATATTAGTCGGTCCTACATTAAATACTGGTATTGATTTGCCTGGTGATGATTGTAGATTCATCATTATATTAAAAGTTCCATATCCAACATTAATGGACAAATTAGTAAATGAACGAAACAAATTATATCCTTTATGGTACAATTCTCATACATCTAATGAAATAATACAAGGAATAGGTCGTGGAGTTCGTTTTAATGGTGATTGGTGTGTAACATATATATTAGATGCATGTTTTAATACTTTATATAGAAGTACAAAATATCAATATCCATCAGAACTACAAAATAGAATAAAAATAATATAGAGATCTTATTGTTATATTAAATTGATTTTTATTTTTAATATATATAAATATTATATAATAGTTAAATGAGTAACTTTAAAATAGATAATATACATAATATACCAGTAAATCAATATATAATTAATATAGATGATACTACAGTATATGGCAAGACACAAGATAATATAATTGATATTCTTAATAATACAATTGGCACATCATATAAATGCGCAATATTATATGTAGTAATAAATCCAGATCCAAATAAATCATCATTAAAGCCAAAAATATATCAATTTTTAACAGATTCTACAGGTAATATATTTAAAATATTTCATGAATCATTAAGGATTAATGTATATGATAATAGCGGCATAGATAAAGAAATATCAGATATTAGAAATGATGTATCTGATTTACGTAAATATATTTCTGGTGCCTCAGGTTTAACTGGAGTATATGAAACAACTGGTGTATCTGGAGCAACTAGTATATCAGATGTTTCTGGTGCTACAGGTTTAACTGGATTATATGAAACAACTGGCATGTCTGGATTAACTAGTATAGCAAATGTTTCTGGTGCTACAGGTTTAACTGGATCATATGAAACAACTGGCATGTCTGGATTAACTAGTATATCAAATGTTTCTGGTATTACAGGTTTAACTGGATCATATGAAACAACTGGCATGTCTGGATTAACTAGTATATCAGATGTTTCTGGTATTACAGGTTTAACTGGATTATATGAAACAACTAGTGCATCTGGATTAACTAGTATATCAAATGTTTCTGGTATTACAGGTTTAACTGGATCATATGAAACAACTAGTGTGTCTGGATTAACTAGTATAGCAAATGTTTCTGGTGTTTCAAATTTAATTATATTATATAATACAATTAATGCATCTGAATTAACTAGTAAGACAAATGTTTCTGGTGCTACAGGTTTAACTGGATCACATGGAACAACTGGTATGTCTGGAGTAACTAGTACAGCAGATGTTTCTGGTGCTACAGGTTTAACAGGATCATATGAAACATCTGGTGTATCAGGAGTAACAGGTAATTAAAAATTATTTAGTATTATTGATCAAGCATAAAAGCATATTTACACATAAAATAAGCATCAACAATATCATCTATTTTATCTATGTCATTAAATTGAGGAAACATTACTAAAAATGCTTCTATTAAAATATCTTTATTCGCATTTCCTTTACCGGATGCGAATTTTTTTATCTCTGCTGGAGGACAAATATTTAAGTTAATATTGTTCCTAATAAGTTTTTCACGTATAAGATAATTTAGTCCAGCTAAATCAAAAATAGATTTTGTTCTTAATGATGATCCATACGAAATACCTTCCATTACAACAGTTGTGGAATCATCAATAAAATCTTTTATAATATCATATAATTTATTAGCTATATCAATTATATTTAATGTCTTATAGTATTCAAATAAATGAGATTTTTCAGATTTATATTTTGATAAATCTTCTTTATTATAAATGATATAATTAAAATTTTCAATATTTATTTTTTGCTCCCTTTTTGTGAGTTTATTTGGCTTTATAATAAAAAATATTGGAGCTTCTTCTTTGTTGTCATCATTAATTTTCTGTATGCATACGCCTGTACTATTTATAGATGGGTCAATCCCAATATAGATTTTCATATAATTTGTTAATAATATCTTTATATATATTTAAAAATGGTTAAATTATTTTTCTATATTTAATTAACTATAGTATAAAAATTAATAATAATATGAATTTTAATATAGATTTTTCAAATAGCTGGGTAGATAAATCAATACCAACAATTAGTATTTCAGAATGTCTTAATGCATTAGAAAAACCATTTGATAGTAAAGGAGTAGCTGAAAAAACATATAATAAACATTTCAATAATCCAGAATCCCCATATTATCATAAAACAGTAGATGAAATCATTAGTATGTGGGAAGCAAAAGGTGCAGAATCATGTCATTATGGATCATTACTTGATGACTATATTAAAACAATACTTACTGGTAATGAAAATGATCAACGTTTATATAAATTAGAAAATGCATATGATTATGATGAACGATTAAGAGGTCTTTGTGAGTCATTTGATAATTTCTATGCATTAATGACTAAGTCTGGTGATGTTGAATTTGTAGATAGAGAAAGAACTGTATATATTCCAGTTAAAGTACAAAATCCATTTTATGATGCTAATATTGGTAATGAAGAATATACAGAATATTATATAAAGGGACGTTTTGATGCTTTGTTCTATAATAAACGTACAAACAAATGGATAATTATAGATTGGAAGTCATCTGGATCTATAGATAAAGTTGCATCAAAATGGACAGAAAAATTCTTAGGTCCTATGTTCAAATGGCCTGCACTTAATTATTATAGATATACTAATCAATTACATTTTTATAAAAAGGCATTACTTGAACATTATTTGCCTAAAGGTACAAAAGAAAGTGATGTTGTTGTAATGATTGTTAATCTTCCTGGAAAGATAATTGAAGAATCTGGTCAAAATTATATGACACATTTAGCAGGTATGACATATGATTCAAATTTGATGGACAATATCTTTAAGTTTGCAATAGCGAAGAAACTTTTAGAAGCAGCATCAAAAAAGGAAGAAGAAAAGAAAGAAGAAAATGTTATTGTTGAAGAATCAGATAATGTAGAAAATTTATTTTAAATACAAATTATGAGTAAATTAGGAGTTATTAGTAGAGGTATAAGATTACCTATTATTGAAGCCGGTGAATCAAATCTTAAAAAAATAATCATTAATTCTTTGATAGATGCAAGATGCGAATCCGGACAGTCATTCCAAGATAAAGATATTATATGTATAACTGAATCAATTGTTGCACGAGCAGAAAATAATTATGTTAGTGTTAATGATATAGCCAATGATATTATATTGAAATTTGGTCGTGATGCTGAGGTTATTCTTCTTTATCCTATATATTCTAGAAATAGATTTTCAATGATTTTAAAAGGAATTGCAAGGGCAGCATCAAAAATACACTTATTCATTAATAACGGTAAAGATGAAGTAGGAAATGATTTGGTTAATCCATTTACGGGAATAGATATTGAAAAATTTTATAAAGATCTTATTGAAAAAGAAAAATGTCAATGCATTATTTATAAAGACTTCAATAAAGTATTCGATCTATTTGCGCAAGGATATACAAATATAATTAATTGTATGTGTCATGTAAATCCCAAAGACAGTGAAAAATTTAAAAATGTAAACTATTATACATTATCAAATATTTGTTCAACTATTTCTGATGTGCATGGATATAATGTAGAATACGGCGTTCTTGGTTCTAATAAAGCAACAGAAGAAACATTGAAGTTATTCCCAAGACGAGATACTTGTAAAGAATTATGTGAAGGAATTAAGAAATATTTTAAGAAGTTCCATAATGTTGATTTAGAAGTAATGGTTTATGGTGATGGCTGTTTCAAAGATCCTGTTGGCGGTATTTGGGAATGGGCAGACCCTGTAGTAAGCCCATATTATACAAAAGGTCTTGAAGGAACACCAAATGAAATAAAGATAAAATATATTGCCGATAATGAATCTTCAGACTCTGAATTTATAAAAGAAAAGATTAAGAATAAAGACAAAGACTTAAAGGGCAATATGCTTTCACAAGGTACTACACCACGTAGATATTGTGATTTAGTTGGATCATTAGCAGATTTGACAAGCGGATCTGGTGATAAAGGAACACCAGTAATTTGGATTAGTAACTATTTTAAAAATTATATTGATAAATAATTGGAATAATTGATGAAAACATTAAATAATTATTTTGATCATATTTTTATAATTTCTGCTTGTAAGAGTTTTAAACGACGAGAAAATATGGATATTCAAATGAAATTAATAAATGGTGGTAAATATTCATATTGGTATGGTCCACAATATGATTTTAGTAGTAATTCTAAAATATTTAAAGAAAATACAAATGTTACAAAATTAGGTTATTTGCGTTGTTCTTTTGCACATTATTCTTTATGGAAAACATGTTATGAATTAGAATATGATAATGTATTAATTTTAGAAGATGATACAATGTTTCTTAAGAATACAGATAAATGTTATGAAATACTTGATAAATTTTATAATAAAAAGAATAATTCAGACATATATCTTTTTGATTATGTTTTTAATAATTTATCATTAAATAGTATAACATTTGAAGATATTAACATAAGAATAGATAAATATTTATTAGGCGATAATTATTATGTTAATAGAAAAGGTTTAGAATATTTAATAAAAATGCATGAAAAAATGAATTATGTTTGTGATATGTATTTTGACAAAATAATTGATTTAGATACAGGACAAAATATTAATATAAATAACAGGTTTTTATATCTAAAATATAGTTATTTTGATGGGTGTACAAATGCAATATTTGAATATAATACTAACAATAATATACCATTCATTAAACTAAATGTAAGTGATGAAAGACTATCTATTCAACAGGATAAAGAATATGATAATTTAGATAAAAATTTATATAATAATTTTGATATATGATTATACTTAAGGCTAAATATGAAATTGTAGAACAACGATATAATGATATTTCCTTAATTAAAGATATGTTTAAGCATATTGAATTATGTGGGCGAACTTGTTATAAATCTGAAGATAAGATTACGGATGAATCTTATGAAAAATTTATAAAAATGCTCACTGAATCTGAACATGGCGCTATGCTTGAACATGGTACTGTATATTTGACAATTCCGTTAGGTACACCTGTTAATGATCCTCAATATATGTGGAAAATGGATATAATAAAGTTCTTTTCCAAAAATAAATATTCTGTAGTAAAGAACAAAGAAATAAATGAAACTGTAGATATTGAAATAAAAGGATATGAAATATGTAAACAAGCATCTGCCACATTCTATTATATAACAACAAACTGGAGAGTAATTATAGAAAATAAAGATCTTAATATAATCAAATATTTTACTGATAATTATCATATAAAAACCGAATCTTTGAAAGACTCTATACTTCAATGGATGACATCTCCTACAGAAGAACATGAAAAAAGATATACAGTAAGATTCACATATCATTTAGCAGTGGCTAGAGATATAAACAGACATCGTGTACAAAGTATAGGGGAAGAATCAACACGTTATTGTAACTATTCCAAAAGCAAATTTGGCAGTGAACTTAACTATATAGAACCAGTATTCTTATCTGATAAAGAAAAAGAAATACTTAACAATCCAAATATGCAAAGAACATTACAAGAAAATTGTGTATATGTATCTGAAGGGTATGATTCTGATATATGGGATGCATTAGATTATTTTATATTTGCTCTTGAAGCGTGTGAATTTTCATATCTTAATTTGATACGGCTTGGTTGGACTCCTCAAAAAGCATCATTAGTACTTCCTTTAGATACGAAGACTTGTTCAGTACATACGGCATTTGCTTCTGATTGGTCGCATTTTTTCAACCTCAGAGCTTTGGGAACAACCGGATCTCCACGCCCAAGTGCTAAAGAAGTTGCATGGCCATTGATGGAAGAGTTCCTAAAGAATGGTTGGATTACAGAAGATATGATTAATAAAGAAAAATATCATCAAATTAAAGACAAATATACGAATATTGAAGATTATATTAAATTATGAAAATAGAAGATTTAAAAAGATTACAAAGATTACAATTAGATTATATTGGGCGTTTAGATATACAAATTGAAACTCGTAATGATCAACAACAAACTATGTTTTCAATGACAAATTTTCCGCAATCATCAAAATTATATATTCATAAATTATCTTGGCTAAATGATAATGCAAAAGAATTTGAAAAGATTGAAAGCGAAATAAATGAAATGAAAAATTATGATAACATTAAATAATCATAATGATACTAATAAATTAATTAGTGTTATATATAAGAAATATCCTAATATAGAATATGACTATAATCAATCTAAGTCAAATGAATTTTTGTTTACTATATATTTTAATGATGAAAATGATTATAAAGAATTTTTTGAAGATTTCTATATACAACATCAATTAGATTTTTTTGGTTATTATATTACAGAATATAATGATAAAGACAAACATATAACTTTTGAACCAAATTATGGAACTAAATGTACAAAATTTGTATATGATAAATGTAATGGATTAGTTTTTCATATAACTATAGAAGAAAAATATTATAAATATATAAAAAATCAGGGATTAAAACCATTTGAAGGCAAAAGATATAGAAAATTTACAGAACGAGTATTTTTGTCATGTGGAGAATATAAATCAGAAATAATTGAAAATATTAATTATCTTAAAGATCAATTAGGAATAGTTAATCCAGTCATATTGATGATAGATTTAAAATCTCATAAATATAATGTTGATTTCTATTATGATCCATCTGAAGATAATTGGCATAATTTCATATATTATAATGCATGGTTTCCAATAACATATATAGATATTATTGAAGATATTAATGATATTGATTATAACATAAAAGAGGACTTGACATATAATAAAAATTTGCCTTGGATGAGAACAAATCCATCAAAAAATTCAATTTTATATAAAGAATACATTAAAAAATATGATAGGAATAATAGGAGCAATAGTAGGTGATTTAATAGGACAATCTTATGAATTCAATAGTACAAAAAACTATAACTTTGAATTATTGACAAATGATTCACATGTTACTGATGATAGTACATGTACAATAGCAGTGGCTGATTGGTTATTACATACAAATAGAACACATGATGAATTAATAGATAAGTTTAAATATTGGTGTAAAAAATATAATTATGGGTTTGGTCCAAGTTTTGCTAAATGGGTACATTCTGATAGCAGAGAACCTTATGGAAGTTTCGGTAATGGGTCAGCTATGAGAGTTTCACCAGTTGCATGGGTAGCAAATTCTTTAGACGAATGCATACGGCTTGCCAAAATTTCTGCCGAAGTAACCCATAATCATCCTGAAGGTATTAAGGGAGCAATAACAATAGCAGTTGCAATATATTTGAATAGACAAGGAAAGTCAAAAGAAGAAATTATTGGATATATACTTGATAATTGCGACTATAAATTAAAGACATATCAAGAACTATATAATACACATAAATTCAATTGTACTTGTCAATGTTCTGTACCTGTATGTTTGACATGCTGGTTTGAAAGTCATTCATATGAAGATTGTATTCGTAAAGCAATTGCATTAGGCGGTGATGCTGATACAGAAGCATGCATTGCTGGTTCTATATGTAATGCAAATCCAAATACAAGCATAAATGATGAACTAGCAAAACAAATATGCTTAGATGGATATATACCTAATGAGTTTATTGACATTATAAATGAATTTCATAATAAATATGAACTATGAAAAATACTGATGGATATTCGCATATAATTGTTTCAAAAAGATATCAAAAAATCAATGAAAATGACATAATATTACATGTACCTATCATTATGCCTGGATCTTTAGAATTCATAGGATATCTTTATTAAAAAAATACGTTAACAACTATGAAAAATGTAGATTTAATTAAGAGATTATTAGATTATAATTTAAATGCTGAAGTATTATTGGCTTTTGGTGATACGTTTGATGATGTTTCAGATATATCAATTAGTTATGGAGGTCCTAATAGTAGTGATGGTGAAACAAAGGCAACAACAAAAGTAATCTATTTGAACATTAAAGATAATATTAATACAGAAAATCAAATATAATTTTAAATATATGGCAGATTTTACAATAAAAACATATGATCCAAAAATACATAACATATACCTTAGAGGTGATGTTGATGAAGATATGTGGGCCAATTTAGTTGATAAACTGAATGAAATTAAAGCAGCTGATAAAGAAATTGATGAAACAAATATTGGCACATTATCTTTATTTGGTATAGATTGTCAAGCCATACACCCATCTATAAATATATACTTGCAAACGTATGGTGGAAATGTATACGATATGCTTTCTATATATGATGAAATAAAACGTATACAAACAGAATATGTTGTGAATATATACTGTGTAGGTAAAGTTATGAGTGCTGGTACAATTATTATGTTAGCTGTAGATTTTGAACATAGATATGCATATGCTAATACTACATTTATGTATCATTCAATATCAGGTTTTTCTGTTGGTAAGATAAAAGATATAGAAGAAAACGCTGAAGAACAAAAACGTTTACATAAATTAATGTGGAATATATATAAAGAAAATACCAAAATTCCAATTGAAAAACTTGATGAATTATATAAATGCAAAAAGGATTGGTATATAACATCCAAAGAAGCTATTAAATATAAAATTATAAATAAAATCATATAACAAAGAGAAGTCTTTAGGACTTCTCTTTTTGTTTTATAATGTAGCATCGCATATCATTTGTTCACCAGGAGCTAAACCTTCATCAGTTGCTTGGGTAGAACAATATGGACAAACATTAAGATCTGGACTTACTGCTCTGCCACATTTAGGACATATCCAACCTTGTCTTTCAGAATGACTATTCATATCTTCGTATACTAAATTACCCATAATTTTATTTTCGCATATTTTTGAAAAAGTTTTCTTCAATTGCTTCTATATCTTTGTAATGTTGATATTCCATACCAAGATTAATCGCTTCAGCAAATATCTTTTTAGATTCATTTTTATCTTTAGCCTCCAAGAGCTTATTGAATAAAAATGTCATTCTATCTTTTAATTGTTTATCTGACATATCTTAATTATTATTATTTTCTATAAATTTATTGTCATCAACTCCCAAAATAACAGATGGGAACAATTCGTCATTATAATTTATCTTACCTAATGCTTCATCATAAGAATAATACCATATAGGGTGTACTGGACATTCAATTTCATTACCCATTATGTTAATTACATCTGTTAATTCATAAAAATCCCAACCATAGTTTTCAGAATATGATTGAATTGCAAATTGTCCAGATTCATTACTAATTATTCGTTTTCTCATATCTAAATACACATTATTATAATATAATATAGTTTTTTATAGACATTATATTTAATTATTTTTAATTATATAAATATAAATATAAATTACTAAATATGGAAACTACAAACTATAATATTATTTATATTAATAGCAAAATAACTTATATAAAATATATCAATAAATTAGCTTCATTATATAATAGTGGTAGATATAATGGAAATGAACTATTTGTTTTAAGCAAATTTGTTGGCGTATTACAAGATGCTATTAGTAGAGAAATTGAAAATCCAGAATTTACAGATCATAGTGACTTAATTAATACAATATTGAATTTTGATACAACTGATACATCCGATGTAATAGAAAACATTCGCGTTGAAGATTCTGAAGTTAATTTAGATGATTTTAAAAATACATTAGTTGAAACTATAAATAATGTATCTGAAAAATATGGCAACAGACAAAAAAATTATTTAACTAATATTAAGACAAATATAGATGTTGAATTAATTAAAGAATCTGATGCAAATAAAACTTTTATTAATGAAGAATCAAGACTAAAAGAACTTATTGATAATACGGAAAATATTGATCCAGAATATTTAGAAAAATATCAAGCATTAACTCCTAAATATAAGATAAGTTCTAAATTAGATTCTGTAAAATCAAATATCATTAGTGTATTACAAAATGGTACAGTAGAACGTAATGATTCTTCCGAAAATCCTGATGAAATATTAAACTATATAATTAAAGTTTTTAATCCATTAGCATCAGGCATAGACAAATTAATTAAAGAAATTTCTACTAACTATTCAGAAATCATAGGTAACGCAGAATATTTTGAAGCATATAACATATATTCATCAGTTGCAAATGCATTCGCTAACACTTGGAATGATTATAATACTGACGATGATAAAATATATATGTTCACTTCATACGGTGACACAGAGGGTGAATCTGTATATGCAGAGGGCAAAGTAAAGGCAACTGGTGAAAGTACAGGAGATCTTGTTGAAGTGAAAGTTATTGAAAACAGTATTGAAGGCTTTACTGGCAACAAATATTGGATTGATAAAAATGCTACAGAAGGTGATACTTTATATCAATTAAAGGATGAAAACGGTAATGATTTAGGATTATGGGTAAAGATTACTGGATCACAAAATGATGGAAAGACAAAGCAAGGTAAATTACTTGAAATGCTTGAAAATTCAAATGATTATCAAAATGCTTCAGATAATGTAAAGAATATTATTAATGATATTTTCAATAAAACATTTGATGAAGACTATAAATATACAGATGAAAATAAAAACATTATTTCAGCAAATGCAAATGAATTAAATAGCATATATAATGATATAGTAGCTAATAATGAAGAAAAGAATAGTCAAATAGAACAAAAGAAAGAAGAACTTGCAGCATTGAATGAACAGTTTAATAAGAAATATAATAAAGACTATACACCAAAACAACCTATAGATGAAACTACAGGCACTAAATCAACAGATGAAGCTTTAGAAAAAATAAATAACATCAATATAGAATTAAGTGCATCAGATCAATACATACCTGTTGAATCTATTGAATTAGATCAAACAAGCATTACTTTGACAATTGGTGAAACTGATGAACAACAACTTAATGTAACTGTATTACCGGAAAATGCTACAGACAAAACAGTAAATTGGATATCTAATAATCCAGAAATTGCTACTGTAGAAAATGGCTTAGTACGTGGTATAAGTGCTGGCGAAACTGACATTATAGTTAAAGCAAATAACAATGAAAACATTACGGCAACTTGCCATGTAATTGTAAATAGTAGTAATGTATCTGCAGATAGTGTTGAATTAAATGTCAGTGAAATTACTATAAATCGTGGAGAACCTCAACAACTTACTGCAACAGTATTGCCAGAAAATGCTACTAACAAAAATGTAACTTGGTCTTCAAGTGATGAATCTATTGCTACAGTTGATGAGAACGGTTTAGTAACAGTACTTTCACATGGTACGACTATTATAACAGTTACTACTGAAGATGGAGGACATACAGCACAATGTAATATCTCGGCTATAGTACCAGTTGAATCTATTACACTAGATAAGACAGATGAAGAAATTAATAAAGATGATGAATTACAATTAACTGCAACAATATTACCAGAAGATCATTCACCAATAACACTAACTTGGTCTTCAAGTGATGAATCTATTGCTACAGTTGATGATAATGGTTTAGTTCATGCTATAAGTGCTGGTGAAACTACTATTACAGCTGAAGCAGGAAATGTTACTGCAACTTGTAATATAACTGTAAAAGATTCTGTTTTATTCTATATTGGTAAAGATGAAACTATCTATAATATAATTAATAATCAAATTAGAAAGGATACAGAAACACAAGAACCAATATATAATGAAGAAGGATTTCCAATATATGATTTTAAAATTACGGATGATATATTAAATAATGAAAAGGTAAAGAAAATAGATTTAACTAGTGAAGAAATATTTGAAAAACCTTTTGAAATTGAAACCGGTGAACATATTATTAATATTATAACACATTATGATGGTTTTATAGTAAGAGATGAAAATAATAGAAAAATTGAATTTGCTAATATTGCAAATACTGAATATAACAATAAAACATATTATTTATATGAAACACCAGATTCAACAACAAAGACAACATTAACTTTATATAGAAACACTAACTAATAAAAATATAATATAGTTTTTAATAATATGGCTATTAAGTATAAAAATAAAGGAATTGATTACAATGATATAAAAGCTCCTGTAGTATCATTAGAAGCAACTATATCAAGAAATGGATATCTTTCAGAATCAGGTCTACCAATAACACACAATTATAATGGTCAAATAGTAGAACCAACAAAATTCATTAATGCTATTGATATTGATTGGAACGGTGCAGAACTTGATGAAAATGTTATTATATCAGATACATCTGATCTATTAAATAACTTAAAAGGTAAAGCTAATGCTGGTGATTCATATACCAAAGAAGAATCAGATGCAAAGTATATTACAGAACACCAAGACATATCTAATTTAGCTGTTAAAACTGAAATAGAAGAAACTTATGCTACTCAGGCTGCAGTTGCTACTTTAGCTGATGAGATAAATAATGTATATACTAAAGAACAAGCAGATGCAGCATTTCAACCTAAGGGAGAATATTTGACAGAACATCAAGACATTTCTCATTTGGCTGTTAAGACTGCAGTGGATGAACAAATTAATGGTGTATCTGGAGAACTTAATACATTTATTGAACAAGCAGAAAATACATATGCTACAAAATCTCAAGTTGAAGCTATAGTAGGTACTGCACCTGAAAACTTCGATACTCTTGAAGAATTAGCAGATGTAATGAAAGATCTTAAAGTTGTTGATGTTGAAGCTGTTGAACCTGTTGAAGGCGTACATTGGACTCAAGAAGAAATTGATGCTGCCGTAGAAGGTGATGAAGCCTATGGAAAAACAACTGATGATTGGAAAGTTGAACCAGTTGAAGGTGTTGAAGAAGTATCACATAATATGACAATTGGTGAATTTGTAACTTCATCAATGGAAGCTGTAGATGAAAAAGCTGCAGTTGCTAAAGTACAAGCAAAATACAATGCATTACTTTCATTACTTGATATTCGTGAATCACAAGTTAATAGTGTTATCGTTAACCAAGAACTTGAAGAATCAAGTACAGTTACATTTGATGAACCAGTAGATAATATTGTGATTCCTCAAACAACTGCTGCTTATGTAGTTACAGGACCTCTTGATGATAATTCAACAGTAACTTTAACAAGTAATAAGTATATGACATTAGATAATACAAGTGAAGAACCTGTATCTGTCACAGTTCAACGTCCCGCAGAAGCTGGTGAAACAGGAACAAGTGGTACAACAGTTTACTTGGTAGGTCAATATGATACATTAACACTTGAAAATGTTTCTCCTAATGTTAAATCTGGTAGAGATGCAGCTAAAGCAAATAATGTTATAATTACTGAAAATAATACTAAGAACTTAACACTTAATCTTGACTTACAGGATGGTGCTACTATCACAAATAATTCTGCTACAGCCGTAACAATCAATGATAAGAATAATGAAGAAACTGTTCTTGCTATTGTTGCTCCTAATTCAACTGTAACATTAAATGGCGGTACATATACAACATTAGATGCTGAAGTAAGTGACAATACTTTAGTAATTAAGAAAAATGCTCATATTGGAACACTTAATGTAACAAAAGGTAATGTTAAAGTAGAAGTTCCACGTGAATCTGATATTGCTAATATTATTGATACAATTAATATAGCTGAAGGTTATTCTGTAGATTATTTACATGATGATATAACAGCTGCAAATATTTCTAAACTTACTACAACAGGTACACATACATTCCAAGAAGATTTGATAAAGAGCGGTAATTTCTCTGTAGGTTTATTCTCAACAGATGATATAATATGGGATTTGAATGGACATAATCTTACAAGTTCTAATACTCGTGGTTATGGTATCTTTATATTGAGAGGATCTGCCCAATTAGAAATTAATGATACAGTAGGTACAGGTGTTGTTAAGAATACTGCTAATGAATATGGTTTCTGGACAAGTACAGTAGGTTCTAAAGTAATTATCAATGGTGGTAACTTTGAAGCTGCTACTCATGTATTATATGCTCAAAAGGGTACTATTGAAGTTAATGGTGGTTCATTTAAATTAACAGATGCTGCTACAGCCAATAAAGACCAAAATGGTAACTTTAAGTTCTTATTGAACTGCCACGATGATGATTATGTATCTGGAGATGCTAAGATAATTGTTCGTGGCGGTAAGTTCTACGGATTTAATCCTGCCGAATCTTATGGTGAACAAAATGGACCAGTTAGTTTTGTAGCTGAAGGATATGAATCTGTTCCAACAAATGAAGCTTATGAATATGGAACAGTTTATGAAGTAAGAAAAATTGCTGAATAAATAATAAAAATTATACTAAATTAAATGGAAGAACTATAGTTCTTCCATTTTTTGTTTTATTTTTATATATAATAAAAAATATTAATTTATTATTTTATATGCCAGAATATTCAGCAAGTCAACAATATTTAAAAAATGAACATATAACAAATAATATTGTTAAGGGTCGTATTGTTTGTGAAGATAGCGGTGCAAGCGGTGTAACTTATTATGATGGTGGTGGAGAATTAACTACATTAAGTATTTATAATACAGGTGGTACAAATTATATTGAGGATCTTTTACCGGAGTCACCACAATTACTATTTGATATTGGTCTATTTTTACAACATCATACATTAAATAATCTTACACCACTCGATAATAGACCACGTTTCTTTAGCGGAATATGCACTACAGAGCCAAACACTGCAGCAAAAGTTGTAGTATGCCCAGAATATAATACACTTACTGTCGGAGATGTTATTTTTGTGAGATTTACAAAAACAAATACGGCGGCAGTTGGCAATATTACCTTAAATGTTAATGATACTGGTGCAAAAAATATAAAACGTAGATATAATAATAGTGTAGGTTCAAATTTACAACAACCATCTGAACTGTCAACAAATCAAATGTTAATGTTTACTTATAATGGTTCAAATTGGATATTGTTGACTAATATGGAATTCCAAACCACAAATGCTGCCACAGTTAATAATGGTGGCTTGGTATCAACAACTTATTATTTAATGGGTACTCCTTCAACAATAGGTACTACATTATATCGTTATGGTACAAATGGTCCTTATATGACAGGCGCTGATTTATTTGCAGGATCTGATTTAATGTATAAAAAGGATATAACAGGTATTACTGATGATTTCGTTGAAAAGTTATTTGAAAGAGATGACATAACATATGACTTCAAATGGAAAGAAAATGACAAACAATCATCTGGATTTATTGCACAATGGATTGAAGACATAATGCCAGAAATGGTTGATGGTAAAGAAGGTGAAAAACATGTCAATTATAATGCAGCTCTTTCAAAAACAGTTGGTGCATTATTTAAAAAGATAAAACAACAGCAAAAAGAAATTGATGAATTGAAAGAACTAATGAAAAATAAATAAAAACAAAAATGGAAGAACTTAAGTTCTTCCATTTTTTATTATTAAATGATTTCAAATACTGGTCGAATATTACATTCCTTAATACCATTATTTCTATTGAATACAAATGGCTCAAATCCTTCTTTACATTCAAATTCAGAAATACGAACCTTTACAGCATCTCCTGGTTTATAATCAATCAAATCAATTGCGTTAATTTGAGCAAGACCTGTAATAAACTTATCCTTGATTTCCACAAAAATACCTGTCTTCTTCTGTGAATTAATAATACCAGTAACAATACCGTCAAATGAATTGTCCCATTTTACTGTAGGATTATCATTGGCAAGATTATACTTCTTCCAAATATCATATAAGTTATTATTACCAAGTATCTGCAATACTTTCTTACGAGAACCTACCAATGACTTTTCGACTTCACCCGTCTTAAAGTTACGCTTAAAGTCTACAAACTTCTGCGGAACAATGATTACATCTTCACCTACCCATTTTTCAAAGTCATTTTCAATATTTAATACAATATGAGAACCGGGGATAAATACAGAATGAGTATACATTTTTCCTGTCAAATCTACAAGATGTTTAATAGGTACATGACAAATATATCCTCCATGTACTAATTCATCAATATGTACTTGAATACCATTATTGTTCTTAATAGCATCTTCAATCATTTTAACCCAGGCATTATAATAAGCATTAATGATTGATACATAATAAGTATTGTTTTTCTTTTCTCGTACTTCAAACAAAAGCTTATTATTATGAGTAAGCAAATAGTTATTAATTGAGTCCGTACAGTCTGCAAGATTTTCCTTACATACAATCTCACTTTTTACTCCAGGAATTGAGAAAGAAATACCATTCTTTCCAAATGATTCAACATATCCATTATAGATTTGTCCTAATTCTAAAGTATATACCTTGTTGATAGCTGTGTTCTTAAGTGTATTGTCATCAAACTTAAGATCATAAAAAACTTGAAATGCTTTTGATAAACTCATATTAGCATATGCTCGTGACATATACTTAATACGCTCTTTATCACTTGTAAAACCGCTAAAAATATCGCCTTCAATGTCTTTATATGTTATTAATGCGATCTTTTTTCTTTTATTTGACATTTAATAAATGTTTTTAAAAAAGGTTAATAAATAAAAAATTAATTACTCTCTAGATATTATATAAAAACTATATAATTGTTAACTTATATTAAAATAGATAACTATGTCTATAAAATTTAAATAGCTTTAACTAATTTATCACCGTTATCTGGTTTTTTAGGATTTCCATATTGATCAATTGCTTTAATACACGTTCCATTATCTTCCCATTCATAATCAAAAAGATCATTCTTAATTTTTACTTTTCCTTTTATAATATTTGGAACTTGTTTAATATCAATTTCTGTAATAATTACTTGAAGCCCATTCTCTGTCATTACTGGTTTTTCATCTTGTAACCATTGATCATCTATTGGATCACCTTTATGTTCTGTTATAAATGTACTAAACTTTTTCATATTAATCTTCTATTACATTAAAATTAAATAATTTAACTTTTCCTTTAACTTGATCTTTTATATAAAGAATAATTTGATATTTTGTATCAATATATTCTCCATAAAAAATCATTTCATCATCTTTTCCTTCACCTTCACTATAATCAAAACCAATATTATACATTGCATCAATTATATCTTCAGTTTTTGCCCAGTTAAATCCTTTTCTAACAGAACCAAAATTTTGAAGAGCTAATCCAACTTCTGCCTCTAAATCTTCATCTTGTGTTGAATTATTTTCTAATATATATGTCTTAAGATCTTTCATTTATATTATTTTTTTATTTATTTAAAAATAATTTTATTTAGATATATTTTGTACTAATTTCAAATAATGATTATATGTCATTGTGAATACGGAATCTTTATAAAGTCCTTCAGTCATACACCATATATCTATATTGAACCAATCAACTATTTTACAAACTTCCCCAAATTTATTAATGACTTCTAATCTGTCAATACCCATAACATGATCATCAATAAGATAGTCCATAAATACTTTACGAGAATTATCATTAGTCAATAATTCCCATTTTTGATTTTCATTTATATCATCAAAATCAATATTGTTATTTTCACAAGCTAATAATGCAGGATATAATAAGTCTACAGTTGTTAACTCCCCAGTACCTTTTGCATATTCTTCTAATTCTTTACAACAAATAGGATAGTTATAGTTTCTCTGAGTATATAGAATCAATTTATGCCCAGCTTCTTTAAGTTTATTTAATACTTCTTTTGCTCCAGGTATTATTGGTCCTATATAAGGCCATTCATCAAGACAAATGGTATTATCAAAGTCTACGCAAATAACCTTTTTACCATTTAATTCTTTATAGTATTTTTCAGAACTATATTCCATAACTAATATATCACTTTATTCTTTATATCATCTAACATAACTGAACATATTTGTGATGTAGTAATTGGTAAAGCTATCCGCCAGTCTTTCCCATAAAAATGTTCATGAATTTTATCAATTAACTTTACTTCTTCATTAGTTATATCTTTAATCCAAGGTCCACAAATATCATCTCCTTTAGTTTTTTCTAACCATTCAGTATAACCAATGGCATCTTTATTTAAAATAGAATTCCAAAGCTTACATTCTTCTTCTGATAATTTATATTTGAATAATGAATTCCACCAAAGTTTAATTTTATTTAATAATTTTTTCATAATGTTTAACAAAATAATGTAGCTTTTAACCAAATTTTAAATACTGTCCAAAACGATGAATATTGTGTTTCTAATTCATCAAAAGGTTGTCCATTTTTATATATAACTATAGTCCACCAAGGAGATTTAGTTCCATCATCATAATGAACTCTTTTAATTTTATACTTCATTATAATCTAAATTTACTTCCAAAAACCTCCATCAGCAAATTAAATTCATGAACTGTATCAATATCGGCACTGCCAATAGTTTCACAATGATCATTATCAATATGCAAATGCCACTCAGTACCTCTATTGTTAAATCCATTATCAATATCAAGTTTTAATGAAGAATCATCATTAGTATTTAAGCGAAACACTGAATAATTTTCTATTCCATATTGCTCTTTCTGATATTTTCTTAATAGTTCTGATTGTTTATCCAAATATTCAAAACCATTATTAGAAAGTATGTAATTTGTAATTTTCATTTTTTATCATTATTTACATTTTTTAACATTGCTATTTTTTCATCCTGTTTACGTTTCTTTTCAGCCTTTTTTTCTTTCCATTCCTTGTCAAGAGCTTCTTTCCAATTTTCGCCATAACTCTCAAATTCATAGGCTAATTCTTCATCTGTATATTCATTATCAAGATACCAAAACAGCTTTGGATTTCTTTCTTCAATTTCTATATCTTGATTATAATTTTCTTTCCACCATTTCTTTACAGTTTCTGCATTAGAAGTAGGTGATGCACCAAGAGATATGTTACAATCAAATGAAGACTCTTCTCTATCGAACTTATAAAAATCTTTGCATGTTTTAATATTTTCTAAAACCTGATCAGCAATCTTCTTAGCTAAGATATTATTATCTTCATCAGGTTTTCTATTAGATAAAATTTTATATATACTTTCTTGAATAGGTGGAACTTTTTTAGTACTACGATATGCAGGATGTTTAAATCCGTCTTTATCTACTTTCCCAGGAACATAATAGTCTTTCAATCCACCCTTTAATAAGTAATCTTCAACAACTTCTACATCATCATTCCAATGTGATCTAATATTATATGCATCTTTATATTTGTCACGAATATATAAAAATTCATCCATAGACAAATAATGACGATCATAAATACGTTCATCCTTACCTATCTTACCTTCTGCATATTCATTCAAAAGATTATCATAATCTGCTTCTGGTTGTGATTTTGCATACATTTCATGCATACAATCATGAAATGCTTTGTCAAGTATATCTTCTCTATTTATCATAACTTTATTACTAGTTCATTTTGACTATATTATTATAATTACGAGGATATATCATGGTCTTTATACTATTTCTTTTATACCAATATCCTGAACCATCATCAATAACTTGTATTTTTATATGTGATTGATATTTCTTCTTTTGAATATCAATTATTCTACCAGTACATATAATACTGTTATATGAACTTGTTGTTTCACCGAAAGCAATATAATCACCTACATTTAATTGCTCACCTTTTACATCAACTATATCTGTTATCATAATATATCTAAATTAATTTATTTCTTACACAATTTGCAACAGTCTTTCCATCAGCCCCTAAAAGATTTGCCTTTACTTCATTAATTACTGCACCCATTTGGGCTTTGCAAATACCTTCAGGATAATTTTCATTAAGATACGCCTCAATATCTTCTTGTGTAGGTAATTTTGGAAGCAAATCTTGAAGTACTTTCATTTGAGCATATTCATCATCTGCCAAATTCTGTCTTCCATTTTCAAGATAAATACAAATACTATCTTGACGTTCTTTTATCATTTTGTTAATAAGTGTGATTTCTGCACTATCATCATATTCCTTTGCATTCTTTGCTGTCTTAAACTCAAGAATCTTTGCCTTAAGAAGTTTATATGTTTCTGATGCAACCTTATCATGAGCCTTTATAGACTCCATAATTTTCTTATTAATGTCTATCATAATTTTAATTAAATTTTTTCTAACTCACTAATATATTTTTCTTCACTTATTTCACCAAGCAAAAATTTATAAGAATAAAAATATTTCTTTAGTCTTCGTATTGCATTATTGTCAATTTTTTTCAATCGTCTAATATCCATATTGTTAGATAAGTCAGATAATTTGACTAATGTTGCAATTTCATTTTTAGAAATATTTATTATATAATCTTTATATGAAATATTCTTATCATGCGTCAAGATCTTCAATACTTCAATAACTTTTTTAGAAATACCTTCTGATGACAATACATTTGCAGATACATTACAATCTTCCATAATGTCATGAAGATATCCAGATATTATAGCAATATAATATTTATTCAAGTTGTCCCCATGTTTAAAATAGTTAGATATATGATCACTTACATATTTTACATGTTCTATATAAGGATGTCCTCCTATATCAACTTGATCCTTATGATAAAATTCTGCAAGTTTCTTAGCAATATCATATTGTTTTACGTAGTCTCTAACTTTCATAACATGACTAATTAAATCCAACGAATGTCAATTTTTCTGGTTTTTATTGTTGGGTTGTTCTGACTTATAGTTGTTACATCTATTTTTAAATATAGTTTTTCTTTAATAAATTTTTCATATCTATACAAATAATCATCATCACATGTCATGACAAATTCATATCCATATTGTCCTGATTCTGCAGCATCTTTTAACCTGTTTACAATATCATCTAACTCAGACTTATGATCCTCTATCCATTTGTCTTGTTGATTAATGTAATATGTATCAGCTAATCTATGTAGTTCATTTTCTAATTCTACATATTGTTTTTGATATTTTGTCTTACCACATTTTTCGCATTTCCATTCTGAACGATTACCATTATGAAGATTGATTTCATCCCCATATATGTTTCGTATGAATTTGAAATTATGCTTGCAAAATAATTGTTTAATTAAATTCATGATATTTTACTTAAAATTATATATAATATGCCTAATATAATCCAAACAATTAAAAGACAACCTATACCAGTTAAATGGTTTTTAATTTTTTGTTTCATATTCATTTATAGATATTGTTGTAGATATTCTTTAGTTGATTTCATAAAATTGCATTTATCACCAACACACCATCTAATATAATTTTTGTCAATTGATGAAACATATTCAATAGAAATACCTTTATATTTACCTATATTAAAGCATGGCTGTAATTTTCCGTTAAAATCCATTTCAACAATAATATTATCATCACCAAAGATTTGTTCTGGACCATAGCTATTTATTTTTTGCTGCGCGTTAAATACTGCTAAAGTTGCCTTTACATCAGACAAAGCATCATGAGCAGTCAAATTAGATTCATTCATTTGCTTTCCTGTATATCGCAAATATGTATTTTCAAGAGATATACCATTACGACGTTTTTCTTCAAGAAATGCATCATAAAGATTCTTACTTGAAAAATCAATATCAAAATCATACTTATTTAATTCAGTCTTAAGAAAAGGTATGTCAAATCCATTACCATTATAAGTAAGAATATTGTCTGCATTTTCAAAAAATTTAACTATATCAGGAGCAACATCAAACATATGAGGCTTATCATTAAGTATTTCAGGAGTTATATGATGTTTGAAATATGCCCCTATAGAAATACTATAATTACCTACTGGCTTAATAAGTTGTGTCATAGAATCAATTACTTCATTAGTATCTATATCAACTTTTATAGCTGCAAACTGAATTATTTGGTCCTTTGTTCTGTCTAATCCTGTTGTTTCAATGTCAAATATTACAAATACGTTCATATTTTTAAAATTTTAATTTAATTTATTTTTAATATTGAAAATAATCATTAGAAATTCAAAAAAATATATCTATATAATTATTTTTAATTAAATGTATTTCATATATATTTAATAAATGAGAAAGACTAATCTATTTTATTTGAGTGGTAATGATTCTAATTTTCTAACATTTAGTAATTATACTGAATTTTTGACAGGTGTATTTTTAAGTACATCTTCAAAAATGTATCCTTCATCATTTTTAGCTTTTAACTTACCATTTGACGAAGATCATAATGCAGATAGTTTTAAAAAATTCTTAATGTGCTATTATGAAAACAAATTAGCAATGTTAAGAGATTATATGAATGAAAATAATGAACAATGGGAAAAACATCATTATACATTAAACTATCTTATTGAAGCTATCTATAAGTTCTTTGGTCAAAAAATAGATACTACATATGTTGGTGATATTACTGAGCAAGATTATAATGGTATGTATGCTGACACTATTTGTATAATTGACTTCAATAGATATGTAAGTTATAAATTTGATTCTGAAGATGGTAGTTTTGATTACTCATCATATTCATCAAATGACATATTATACGGATGGAATTCTAATGAAATAACAGATACAGCAATATATGATAATAGTGGTACAGATATGTATAACGGGTATGATCCGATAATTACAAAAGTAGAAAAGGTTGAACATAAAATAGATGACATTTCAACTGCAGAAAGTATAAAGTTCAACTGTATCATTCCATTATTTGATATATATGACATTAACACAACAACATATACTGCATCTAATGAATATGACTTTACATTAGATAGTGGAATAGCTAACAAAACAAATACCGACAAATACATGTTCTATAAAAACATTCCTTATGGTATTTGGATAAATAATTTTACAGATGAAAATGATCTTCCTAAAACAATAGAACTAAACTATGATCCAGTATCTAAATTTGGTGAATCATGGTCATTAGTAATAAGTTCTAAGTTTTCACCATTTCCTTATGGAGTAAAAAGTGAAAATGGAAGTGACAATAGTACTGACATAGCAAACCAACATACATATGCTGAATTATTATCACAACAATCTACACTATACAATAAGTTTAATGAATTATTGTTAAGTGTTACAAAACTCAATACTGAAATGAATGAAATACGTAATAGTATATCTCAAATAACAAATATTGAAAATATTGACTCACTTAAGAAATATGTAGACGATGAATTAGATTCTTTAAAGAAAGATATAGATGCTAATAATGCAATTATAAATGAACAATTAGCTAATCTTAAGTGGAAAAACATTGAATAAAAAAGAATATATCATTTAGTTAAGTATTATATATTATGGCAAATGAAATAAGTAAAAACAATTCATTAAAAGAATATTATTTAGAATTAAAGAAGATATCTGAAAATGCATTAACAATACTTAATGGAATAAATAATGCATTTACAGCATATACACCAGATGTTGTCATTACATTAAATGATGATACAACTGTTCGCATACCTTCATTTCTATACTTGGAAGATAAAATAGAAGAAATAGAAACAACAATTTCATCTTTATTCAGTATACCTAAATCTGGAGAGGCTTGGTTCTCTAAGAGCTCTAATATGTATAAGTTAAACATGGTGAATTCTGATATTGCTCCAGTAATTCCTCAAATAACTTATGACAGCAATACAAATTTTGCTGTAAAAGAAAACAATTTCTTTAAGGATCTTGTTTCACCAAATACATACATAAGACTAAATGTTGCTAATCTTCCAGAAAACATAAATGAAGTAATAGTAAAGAAAATTGTTCTTCATAATGATAGTCTAATTACAGATATTTTTAATGATGATACTTTAGATACATATAATAGTTATAAAGAAAAACTATATTTGTTAAATGAAGGTACTGATTATTCTGAATATGACTTTAACTTAAAAATGCCAGTAAAATATGTCAAATATAATTCTAAATTTGATATATTAGATATTGTTGAAGAAGGAACATTTAATGAAGATCTTAACTCATTAGTATATAAGATAAGACTAAATACATTATACTATTATGATGTAAATGATGATTCTATACAATACAAATTGAAGATTGGAGATAGACTTACTTTACATGACAAGTATAATATATTCAAAGTTCTTAATATAAATGAATATGCTGACTATGACAATGGTGATAATGTTGAATATATAGTTGAACTACAAGAAACTAACGGTCATTCTATATTAGACACAACAGAAAACAAAAATGATGTATATTTTACTTTATATATAGATCCAGAAACAATTACACAAAAATATATTGACATTCCATTAGAGGAAAATCCATATATAATACTATTTGTAAGTTCTGTATACAACAATATAAGAAGTAACTGGTCAAATGCTATAAAACTTAATTTAAATAACATATATATAAATGACGGTACTTCAAAACTATCATATATTGACTATTATAACAAATATTGCAAGAACTTAGGAGATATTATCTATAGTATAGGTAAGATATCTTATTCGCAAATTGATGAATATACTAATGCACAACTTAAAGAACTTACAACTGGAAAGACTATTAAGACATTAGTTACTGATACATTAGGAAAAGAAAATAATGAAGTACTTAATGTGACAGTCATCAATTCACATCTTGTTGATGATGAGATTTCAAGTAATTTGGCAGCATTACATAAGCAAAAAATTGAGCTTAATAATGAATTGTCAAATATAAATGCAAATATTGATTCTACATATAATCAATTAGTAAATACAGATTTCTCATTAGACACATCAGTATCACAAGCATATCTTAAGACACAGTTAGACACTTATTATAATGAAAAACTAAAATATCAACAACAAATATTATCAGTAATAAACAATATTGACTTAATAAAGAATGATATTGTTGGATATGATCAACTTAAGCATAGAGTAAGAGGTGTTACATCTGCTAATGACATTGATGAATCTGGCACTGAATCAGAAATAGTTGCATATTTAAAGGAAAATTATGGAGAAAAATGTCAATTAATTGGTCTTGAAGTAGAATATAAATATAAAAATATCAACCAAAACTCTACAACAGTTGAAAACAATTCAAATACTATCTTTACTGATTGGGTAAGAGTAAACAACATTGAAAAACAAAGATATCTTAAGTTTGATTCAATAACAAATAACTATACTATTGAATATGTAAACTATGATACTAATTCAAATATTATAAAATGGAATCAAATAGACATTCCAATTTCTGCTGGTGAAGATGTTGTAATACGTATCAGATATAAATATAGTATTGGACAACCATTCATCAACTTATATACACCTTGGTCTGATGAAGTAACTATATCATATACACAATCAGATGCTGCAAATATTACTGATGTATCTTCTATATTAGCAGCAAATGAAACCGACTTATTGAATAGTACATTTTTAAAAGAACTTATAAACGGTGGATATCAAGAACATATATCAAATAAGATAATTGATAATTCACAAGTATACTATCATATGCCAGAAAATATATATTCTGGATTCAATACTGAGGAAAACAAACTTATCTCATTAAAGGACAAACTTATTGATATGGATAAGGAAATTACTGAATATCAAACATATATCAATAATGAACTTAATTCTGAATATAAAGTATTATTACAATATGATGATAAAGTAATTGAATTAAAAAAGGAAACATTAAACACAATAAATATCAATAACGTAAATACTCAATATGACAATTATGTTAGAAAGGATATGAATCTTGTAATAAAGAATACAGGAGCAATGCCAATCAATATGTACAGTATTTTCCCTGGTAATATTGAAATACCATTGATACATACCGAAAAATCATTTTTTAATGACAATATAAGTAATTACGAAAGAGTTCCTTTATTGTTAGAAAATATTCAAAATCCGCGAGAATCGGTATTTCCACAAGTTCAAGGACAATGGATATACTTTAGACAAAATAATGTATTTACTGGAGAATCATTATATAATGTAAATCAGGCTCAAAATATATTAGATACTATTAATTTCAATAATAAAACAGATTTGACATTAAGCCCAGACAATATATTAGGATTTATGTTAAATGACAATTCTCAATTATTGATAGGATATAGAGAAAGATCAGAAATCAACAACTTACCTACATGGAAAAGTATTAATATTACAAAAAATAATTATAATAAATATGAAATAGCTTATAATACATATACTGCTGAAAATAATGTTAGTTTCTTTGATACTGACAATATTAGTAAGTTTGTATATAACAACATAATATTAAAGTATGAACATATACCTTATACTAATAGTGACAATACTATATCTTATCTTGATCAAAACATATCATTAAGCAATTTAGTAAATTCACAATCAAAAACTGTTGCACAAAATGCTGGAATATGGAATAATGAAAATTTAATAGGAGCATTCTTAATTCCTAATTTATTGAACAGAAATCAAATATTATGTGACAACAACAAAAATAATCAATATAAAAAGATTAATATTGGTGAATCAATTACTATACCAATTCTTTTAGAATATTATTTGACAGATACAAACAACAAAAAAATTACTAAAACATTAGCATTTGACTTAAAACCATCATTAACAAGACAAATTGATAATTATATTATGAAGATAGTTGTTTCTACAAATATTATAGATATTAATTCTGAAGAATACATACCAACATTTAATAATGAAATTTTAAATAGTTAAAAATATTAAACATTTAATAATGAAATTTTAAATAGTTAAAAATATTAAACATTTAATAATGAAATTTTAAATAGTTAAAAAATAATTAATGGCAAACATGGCAAATTCAAGTATAACATATTCAAATGCTTTAGCAAAAATAAATAATAAGCCACTTAAATGTATAATCACTAATAACAAAAATTCAATACGTTATTTAAGTGATTCTGGATCTATGATTATATATTCAGATCCGTCTAAACAGGATTATTATGAAATATATATTGGAGGTAAATTCATATCTGGCGGGTATGGATTTCCAAAAGACCAATATGATCAATTGTCATATTTAGCATCAACATATAATTATTCATATACAGATATATGGAATAGCATTAACAATATAAAAAATCAAACATATTCTTATTATAATGAATTAATTGATACTAAATTAGACAAAACAGGAAATTCATCATATACGTATATTGTGTATACTGATGATTATGAGAATGAATATAATATTCCACTTAAGTCTTTTATAGATTTATATACTAATCTTCCTACTTATAATGACTTAACAATTGATAATGTAGAATATACTATATATGATACAAATGATAATGTATATAGTAATGAAGATACTATACTTGAAGGGACAATATTACGTAATATGGAGTGCCGAGTATATGGGACAATAAATGATAGTGGTGGTGTAGGATCAATTAATATAATCATAAACAAATCTAATACTAATGGTGAATATCCAAGTATTATTAGATATAATGCTTCATATGATCCATCAGATTCTAATAAATTTGAAATCTATATATCTAGAACATTTAATGATACTGATATTGTATATGATGTAAACCTTGGTAAAAATGAATTATTTAATAAATTTGAACTTTCAATATTAGAAACGCCAAGTTCTAAATATAAAACAGTTACAATAGAAGGTCAAGATGGATCATCAGTAATTGTACCTATATCATTCAATAAAATAAAAAATCATACTATAAATATAGAAATACCGGTATTATATGGTGTTCCTGTACTAAAATATTCATATGATAACTTAAATGATTTGACTGATGATCAAATTACCGAAAGTGTTAACCAAATGAATAATATTGAATTAAGATATCATTCATTAGAAAGTGAGCCAGTATATACATTTATTCCTGTAACAAACAATACTAAGACAATATCTATTTGGTATGATCATAATAACTATAGTATATTGAATGCTTGGTATATTGACAAGACAAGAAGCAATAGTTATGATGTTAAAGAATTTATGTATAAGATAAATGATGATATTGTATCATTTACCGCGGTTAATGAAGTATTGACGGATAATATTGAAGGATTACCATATTTCATAAATAACAATGGATTTAATGACGGTATTTTAAAATTAGAGTTAATATCACATAGTAGTTCAACAAACAATGATATGTCAATATATACTAATAGATATTGGATTCCATCAAAATATTTAACCAGTTAACTTAAAAAAATATTATTAAATATATAGATTATATAAAGAACTAAATATTAACTATGGCTAATAATACAACAGGAAACAAGATAATATCAGACATGAGAAGAATTGCATTTGTTGATGATTTGAAAAACTCAGTTTTAAAAGACGAATCATTAAATTATCCATTTGTAGTATTTTTTGGAAATAAAGATAATGAAACAAATGAAACAAATGTAATATGGAAAAACGGTTCGCCATACGGAATATATAAAATAGATGATACTAATAATAGTATTACTGTTGCAGGAAACATCATTAGACTAGGGATTGATAATGGTGTAATTGGTTTGTTTGTTGAATCCGAAATAAAAGATTGGAGACTCGCAGCAAATTCTGAATATTTATTAAATTCTCCAATAATTTATAATGTAAATAATAAAATTGATATATCTTTTGAATTTCTGAATGGTGATGGTAAGAAAACAATATCAACACCAAATATTGTATATGTAAACAAAGATAATCCAGAAAGTTATGAAGATTTTTTAACATTTAATTATGATTCAAGTGTAATTGGAAACGGAACAATAAAATTACCATGTATTATAAATGAAGATTCAACAAATAATTCTATAATACTTCCACTTAATTTTTCTGTAGAATTAGAAAACACTGAACTTAATGTAATAACAGCAAACAATGTAACATTTAAACGTTTTCCTCAAGATATTAATTTATTTGATAGTAATAATTTACCAATAAATAGTATTACATGTAAACAAGGACAACAATACACTATTAAATATACATTTGATGATAAATACTATATTGCCTCTAATTTAGCTATTATACCTTCTTCAAGAAATATTTCATATAGAATATCATCTACAAATAATAAAAGTGGAACAATAAAATTTACACCAAATTATATTGGAGAAGAAAGTTTAACAATATCTTTAAGCTATAGTGATTCAGTAAATGGAAGACAAGTAAAGACATTAGTAAATAAACTAAATATTAATGTTACCGAATCTGGTGTAAATGAAGATGTATATTGGCTTGGATCATTAAAAGTATTTGCATTTGAAGCAAAACGAAAGAATGTTATTGATGAAACAACATATAATAATATATTAAATAAGATTTCTGAAAGCTTTCAGAATTCTGAAAGTTCTATAGATATTAAAGAAATAATGCATTTCTTAGATTCAGAATCAATTGATGTATATAATAGAGATATAAAAAGTGCTTATGAAACTGGATGGCATTTAATAGATAATACATATACTGTTATGGATTACAGTAATAACAAATATGAAACTATATCAGTAGATAAAGAACAATATAATCCATTTGGTTTATCAGAGGATGATTATTTGTTAGTTATAATTCCTGATGGATATTCATTATACTTAAATATGACAGAAAATGGTATAGCACAAAATTATGTTAAAGATTTAAGTAGTTTTAATTCATCAGACACTATTAATGTAAATAATAAATCATATAAATGCTATGTATATAAAGACAGCTTAATAAATAATAATACAGCAAATAAAGCATTTATTAATATTATAAAAAGAAATAATATATGAAAATAATATATAATATATAATAATTAAGAATAGTTATGGAACAATACGAAGATTTTATTGTAAATGAACAAAACAAACATACGCCAAATAGTGGTAAAGAATATACAGTAATTAATTCTCCATTATATACTGCAAATAATGATAAAATATTATATGCATCAGATATTAATTGGCAAGATGTAACTGCAAGAACTGATATGGGGCAAACATCTACACCATTTAATTCAACAACAGATGTATTAAATTTTATTGCAAGTCAATTTAATTTAATGAATGAAGAAATTGTTGCATTAGATAATAGAATTAAAGAATTGGAAAATAATAAACAAGCCACTATTGTTTCTGCCGAAATTATTAAACAAGATGATATATATGATGGCAGAATTTTATATATTGGTGAATCTATTAAATTTCCAAAACCAACTGTTAAATTAATATTTTCTAATGATGAAGAAGAAACTGTTTCATTAGATGATAATAATTTATCTTGGAAAATAAAGAACTTATCATTACAAGGCGCCACATTTAAAGAAGGCAGTGATGATGGACAATCTGGTGGACAATCTGGTGGACAATCTGGCGACCAGGTACCAACAGATGAAACAAGTACACCAGTGAAAATTTCATCTATTAATTATCATAATTATATTAAACATAATCATACAGGTGTAAATGTATTTTTTGGTGGTGTAAATGGCGCAGATATATTTAATGATTATTCTTCCAAAGATTCAAGACATCCGCTTTCATATTTAAATAGTACTTATATTAATGATCCAGATGGTACTAATGGAACTTATCCTTATAGAATATTAGATAAATATTATCATGGTGTTGGTCAAAGTGGATTATCTGGTCAAGAATTTATATATTCTTATACAACCATAGATAGTTATAGTTATAGTTATAGTTATAGTTATAGTGCAAATGCTCTTATAGATATTAATACTAATATTGATAATGATTATAATGAGTTTGAAATAAATGTAAACGCTGGAATGAGCTATAGTTATTTAGCATCATTTGACATGAATGCAAAATATCATGATGTAAATACAAATTCTTATATAACCACAAATGAATTACATTATAATAATATTTTATTTGCACCTAAAAAGAATATTACAATAAACATATTAGGTAGTAGATATAATTTACCAGTAAAGGCTGCATGTCACGCTGATGGTAATAAAACATTAAGCGGTCAATATGATATTACTAACTTAACAGATAATAATGAATATTTATCTACAATTGCTGATTATTCATATTTTGATATTGAAGATCGTAACCATAATAAACATATAATTTATGGATTTACTACGACTAGTCAGGAAGGTGATCCACAAACATTATCATATATATTTACACATCAAGAATTACCAATTGATTATATTAAATTACCTGATGATATGTGGTATAAAAAATCATATATAGGTGATAATACAAATTGGCGAAATAGACCTAATTCATACTATGCATATTTTGATGCTAATGAATATAATAGTAATCCAAGAAATATTTATGCATATATGGGTAATAGATTAACATTTGTTGGACCAAACTCAGATATAATATTTAGTTATATAGATGTAAAATCAGGAGATCGTCAAAGGTTACCAGCATTAATATCATCATATATGGGAAAACGACCAATAGGATGGGGTGAATATGACGGTTATAATTATAATGCAAACTATACCAATTATGAAATGAATTCATATATAACACCAGAAAGAAATATGACATTATATGCAAAATATGGTGATCAACAAACACCAGAAGTTGAATATTATTTTTCGGTAGGTACTGAAGAAGTTACATCAGATAATTATACATCAGCCAATAATGCTACTAATGTTATTCCTACAACAAAAGAATATACTAATTCAGGAACAAGAGCATATGTTTACATTTTAGCTCCTTCAAATAAAACAGTTTCTGTTAGAGAAAAAGTTATGGGAGGTACAGTATCAGTATCTGAAATTACAAGTATAAGTATACCTGAACATAAAGTATATAAGACAGGATCAGCTGTAGCTAACGGAGGTACAATTATAATTACATTAAATTAAATAAAATAAACAAAAATGAAAAATTTTACACAAAACGGAATATTATTTAATAAATATCGTGAAAGTTCAGATGGACAAGCAATTGGTGTTGCCCCAATACTTGTTAGTGGACAAGAAGGAGTAGATTCAGAATTTGGTGGAATAATTAATGCAGTAGATATTGACTGGAATGCGGCAGATTTACAAAGTGCGGTTTCACAAGCATCTGAAAGTACATCAGAAGATCTATCAATAACAGGTATAAATACAACAGGTGATCTTATTAAAGTTGTAGCAGAACAACAGGCGCAAATTAAATCATTAAGTCTTTTAGTAAAAGCACTTTATGAAAGTATTGTAGTTGATGGTAGTGATATAACACCAGATACTCAACAATCTGGTGAGGAAACGGAAGAACCACTTGATCCTACACTGAATCCTTAATTAAAGTATAAATTTTATATAATATTAATATATGAGGGCTCTTTTTTATTAAAGGGTCCTCTATTTTCATATAAATAAATATTTTTAAATATATATAAAAATGTTTTTGTCTATACATGTTAGATTATAAAATATTAAGTAATAAACCATATTTATCACAAAATAATGAAAAATATATTGACTTACTTTCTAAAACATATAAGTTAAGTCAATCACCACAAACTAGTGTCATTGTTGTGAGTAAAGAATATGTTGCCCGTCCTGACTTAATATCATTAGCAATATTTGGAGATGATAAATATGGAGATATAATATGTAAGTTCAATGGTATATCCAATCCTTTCGAACTTAATGAAAATATGATTATTTATATACCAAGTATTGAAAACATATTAGAAAGTCTAATTCATCAAGACACACCATCAATATTAGCTAATGAATCAGATACTATTATAGACGAAAAGACGTATAATGATAATAGAAAAAAGACAAATGAAAAAAGAACACCCAATGAGCTTACTGTTGGAAATAGTAATTTTGTAATAGATAGATCATTAGGTCTTGTATTTTATTAATGCCAGATAATAGTCAAAATATTTTAAATGAAGAAATATTAGAGCCAATAAACTTTACTGATCCTATAATATTTCATGATCCAGAGATAGAATTCATATCTTTGGCTGATATATATAGTGTGTCTGATGGAAATAATGAAGTAAAAGAAACAAATAATTCTGCTGAAACAATTACACAAGATGTAGCCCCAATACCTACAGATGCGGCAGGAGAAATAGACTCTACAAAAGTTTCAGGAATATTATATCCATTAGTCAATATTAATGATAGACGAATAAACTATAATCAAATTATTTCAATGTCGATTTTTTATAATGATTTTCTACCATCAATATCAATAACTGTGGATGATTCAGAAGGCATTATAAAAGCAACGAATATACCAGAACTTAATAATTCAATAAAAGTAATATTAGTCCCACAAGTAAATAATACATATAAGTCTATAAAGCTTGAATTTGAAATTACTGGATGTAATATAATTGGAAACAGAATATTATACTCTGGTACGTACAAGTTAAATGCATTCAAAAAAATGTATTTAGAGGAAATAACATATGCCGGTTGTTCTGGAAAAGACTGTACATCCGGAGAAAACAAACAGCCAAATACTTGGGAATGTCTTCATGAAATAGCAAAAAAATGTAAGTTAGGTTTTTCTTCTACAGATCATTGTAAAAACATTAATGACAGATTGCCAAGACTAATACAACGTCAAACATATACAAATTTCATACAACAACATATAAAATGGGGAGGTATAGATGAACAAAACATATTTGACTGTTGGGTTGATTTATATGGATATATTGTATTAGTTAATGTTGGATGGCTGTTTAATGAAGAAAATGTCAATCCAAAAAACTTAGCAATTCATTCATTTGTCGGCATTAATGCAACAAGTACAACTAATGTACCAGAAAATCAGACAAGATATGTGAATAGAACACTTACAAATTATAATAATACTCAAGCAGCAAATAACTTAAAAATACGCAGTTATAATGTTCAAGTAAACAATAGTGATCTTATAAGCGGTACATCATTGACAATGTATAATCTTAACTTATTAGATGTAAATAATGGAAATAATTCATTGTCAAGATACGATATTGAAGTCATACAAAATTCAATTGACGGAAAACATACTGAAGAATATGCTAAACAACAAGGATTAGAAACTGTTATTGAATGTAATGATTTACCAATAAATAAGCAAAAGATAATAAGAAACAAATTCTTTTCGAAGCATAGACAAAGAATATTAGAAGTATTGTTGGAGGAACCAAATTTTGGATTGCAACGTGGGACACTTGTAAATGTTGCAATATTTGAAGACAATCCTACAATAGAGAGATTACTTATTGATAGATCAAATAATGTTGCAGAAGAAGGTGGAACATTAGAATCAGACAATATGTTAGAAGGAATTGAAGATATGAATCAGGCAGAATTTATTTATTCATCATCTTCATCAATGCCAAATATTGCATTATCTGACATATACTATATTGATAGCATGAAATTTACATATTCATATGAATCAAATCAAATAAATCAATATTTATATTTAATTAAACGAGGTCCTATATCTAATATTGATAACTTACATACAATGCCAAAAATAAATCTTAATGCATTAAAATAAAATTATGAATTATGACAAATTGATATATAATACAAGACCAGTAAAGTTCAATGACTATATAAACAATAAATATGATATAGTTCATGCTGAATTATATGAAGACGCTTTACAAAGATTTTTAGATAGTCATATATATGAAACTATTATGGGCGTTAATTTGTATAATATATTAAATGTATTCAATAACTTTTTGACTGAATTCAATGATGACAAGATAGATGATTTTGTTATGTATGTTCAAAGTCAATATACCGAGGATGGTTTTCATATATTTGATGAAGAAGAAATTGATAACATACTTAATGGAGATGTACAAGATCATAAGACATATTTTAATAGATTAGTAAAATATATATTAGAAAGTGATGATACTATAAACATTAGAAATGCTTTTGATGAGTTAGACATGAATCAAGAAAGTCAAGAAAACTATTTGAAATATATCTTATTTAATATGATTGTATTGTTATATTCTGTCAAAAGTAATCTGCAAAGTAAAGATATAGGGCAAATATCAGATATTTCAGATTTTATAATAAAGTACAAAAATTCTATATATGTCATAAATGAAGAAGAAACTGACTTTATTGCTTCGGAACAAGATATAGATAATGATGAATTTGTATTTATATATGAAGATACAATAAAGAATGACTATCATATTGGATATAACAAAGAAGGTAAATGGATAATAGACATAAATAAAGACATACAAATTGATAGTAATATATATGATTATTTGTCAGTTCTTATAACATCAACAAATGACAACTTGAAAAGTATCATGCTTAGAAATTTATTGGATGACTTTTTAAGTACTCATAGAATAGTTGAAATACAAAATGAAGAATATTATAAAGCATCAAAAATCATAATATACAATAAATATTTTCCATTTAATAAAAGAATTGTTGATTTGACACCATATTGGAATAATTATCAATTTTACAATAATAAGAATATTGAAGACATAAAAGTAACTGAAGAAAACAAAAATGATAGTTACATAACAGATATAGATTATATTCATGGTAAAGTAAAAATGTATTCAAAAATAAATGATATGTCTTATGATGTTGATTTTGACTATGTAAAAAACAATACCGAAATAGATGATTCAATATTAAGAAATACATTTACTTATAAATTAAATAAATTATAATAGAACATGAGTACTTGGTCAGATTTTGGAAACTTAATAAAAGATTCAGCTTTATCAGGAATTGCACAAGGAATAAATGAATCTAGATTATCAATATTGATGCCGTCATCAGAATTTGGAGAATCTTATAATGCTGGTGATGATTTGATGGATGATGTAATGTCATTTTATTATAATGATAAGAAAAATGATGATCTTACAAATACTGTATCAGAAATTGCAGATTCTTTTGGTTCTAATTCTAGAATTACAGAACAAAATGAAAGATGGAAACATACATCATTAAATAGAAATGCAAAATCTAATTGGAATTTTTCTAATTATTATGACAATCAGAACTATAGATTGCAGTTGCCTTTATGGGGGTATGATGATTTTATTAATGAACGTAATCTATTCTTAAAGGGTCTTGGAAATAACTATGCAGGTCCATCATGGATGTATTTTAAGATATTTTTCAATTTTAATACAATGTATGGGCTTTTTGGTAGTATTCTTAATATGAAATCTCCCATTTCATCATTTATCGGTGATGATGCAATGACAAATGATTCTTGGCCAGCTATCAATAGTGCATTAAAATATTTATATTTATGTGAAAAAAGATATCAAACTTCGGGTCTAACAAATAAAGGTATAGCATTAATCAAATTTGTAAGATTATTAAGTTACATAAATACTAGAGCTCCTTGGTTCTTTAAAAGTATAAAAAATCTCAATAATGCGGGTAATCCATATATTGCTAAATTTGGTGAAGAAAAATCAATAGAAATAGATTTTTTGGAAGATGCTATTGATATGAGATTGACAACATTGTTTTCTTTATATAAATATGCTTGTTTTGATGATATTAATTGCAAAGAAATAATTCCAGAAAACCTACGCAAGTTTGATATGGACATTGTCATTATGCAATCACCAATAAAGATTTTGCATACACCAAACAAAAACAGAGAAGATGGTAAGATATTAGGAGGCACACAATACAAAGATTTGTCCAATGAATCCCAAAAGGACAATAAAATGTCATTTAAGTTATACAGACTATTAAATTGTGAATTTGATATTTCTTCATTAGGATCTTATGCACCAGGAGAAATGACTAATGATAATCCATTTCAATTTGGTAAGAATTCAATAAAGATAACATATGACAGATGCTATGAATATACAATGAATGAAATCATGGGATTTATGTTTGGATCAAATGGCATTTATGTTGATAATGAAGTAGTTTTTGATACAAGCGTAAAAAATATTGTTACCGCATCTGAAGAATTTATAAATACTCATGTAGACAAATTACTTGGTTCTGATAAAAACTTTGCATTAGGCAATATATATGGTGCCGATAGAAGAACACGTAAATATAATAGTTCAATATTGACTGACTATATGAAAGAAAAACTTAGACTGTTAAAACCAGAAAAGAATTTAATAAACTATTTTAGAGATTTTGGTTTTAATATATTACAAAAATGGCTTGGTACTTCGTATAGAGCAGGTGCAGCATTAGGTACACGTGGAGATGGAACTGTATTAAAAGGTGAACATGGTGACTTAGGTACTGGTTCTGCAATGTTCTATAAGAAAATGGAAGATTTGAAGAACGGTCCATCTACTTCTATACGAGGAAAACGAATAACAGCCCAATATAATATAAATAATATGCGGTTAAGATATAATTTCTCTAAAAATGTAATGAACGGCGTAAGGCCATCTTCATTAATACAATAAAAACAAAAACTTCTAGTTCTAAGAACTAGAAGTTTTTCATTGTTTCAGTATCTGTTATTGAACTGTCAGATAATGTATGGTCTTTACTATGAATTATTATGTTTGAAGATACATAATAGCTAATTTCTTTGTTAGAATATTCAGATATTTCATTCATTATAGTATCTGCAATATCTTTTGAAATGACTCCAGTATTATTAATGTCATATATACTGAATTCAATCATTTCATCTATTATCTTATATAATTCAACTAATATGTCATTATCAATTTCTATATTGTTTTGATTAATGTAATATTCAATAGCAATTTTAGCATCGGTTATGTTTGTCTTTACTATTTCTAAAATATAATTATAAAGTTCTTCAGATATAACAAATATATTCATATCACAAAAACTTACTAATTTTTCCCATAAACTATCATATGTAAGATTTTCATGACTAATTAAGTAGTTTAATATTGCAACTATATCATCATAATCAATTTTCAAATCATTATTGAAATCATATTTTGATATTAGTTCTATATGCTTAAGTATTGTTGTAATCTCATATTTGTTTACTACTTCATCTTTATTAATATCTAAAATATCAAATAGATGTTTTATTATTACAAGATTTTGATTATTGACAGTTCCAATATTCAATACATCATATTTTATATTATATACATTATTAATGAAATCTTCTTCTATTACTTGTATATCATGTGTGGTAATTTCACCGTCATTATCAGTATCAAAACGTTCAATAAATTCTCTTATGATTTCTATTTCATTTTCATCTATTTTACCGTCATTATTCAAATCAAACTTTCTACAATCTATAAATATTGTATGTCTATATATTTCTACACCGTCTATAGTTATGACAATATGTTTTTCGGAATTATCACTTATCAATCCTCCAAATTTAGATATGATTTGTGTTCCAGGTATTTCTGAATGTTCATTAATAAGAGGATAGTTTGAACATATAGTAACCGTAATGTCTATACTTTTTTGAGTAACATCTGTTGACGAAAAATCAATCTTATTTAATTGTATTTGTGTATTTGTTGGAAACTCAATAGAACAACGAATTATATTTCCAAGATATGTTATGTTGAAATATTGTTGAAATATCATTTTGTCAATAAGTTCCTGTAATACAACTATAGATTCATTAAATGTACCAAATACATAATGTAATGACAATTCAACCTCTATTGGAATTCGTTTAATTTCTGCATTATATTCTTTTATTACTTCACCATCTCGTCTTTCATAGTTTCCACGAGCAAATGATTGTGACAGTTCTTCTTGTGGAATAGATATAGATCCTATCTCAACAATACATCTTGGCATTTGCATATAAATATAGTCTTCACCACTTGTCTCATTCCAAGAAAATTCATATCCATTATTTTCAACATACATATATGATGATCCAGTATTCAATATGAAATGATTGATTTTTGTATCATACATTTTAATATGATTGTTAAGATATGAAATTGCTCCCTTTATAAGTATACTGAAAAAACGCTCATCTCTATTATAAAGATCATCAAATTTTTGAATATTCCAAGGTCGTTTCCACTTATTTCTTATTCTATTTATTGATTTAGTACTATTTAACTTATCATTTGCCATAAGATTTTTTAAATAAATTATAATTAAAAATATATTTTAATATATAATACAAATGAAATAATATGAAAATAGTATGAAAATAATAAACATAAATGATATAGAAGATCTTATTAGTGCTAAGATAGAAATTGACAAAAAATTAAACAATGGTAAAAGTGATCTTAATGAATTTATAAACAAATATTGCATACTTGATTCTATAATAATATATAAAAATCAATATATACCATTTAAATTATATGATAATGAATATATATTTGTATCTGATTTAGCAAATATAGATATTATTACCGAATTTCTTGAAAATATAAAATATGACTATTCAAATCTTAAGGAAACAACCTTTTTTGAAATGAATGATGAAGACTTCTTAAACAATACAAAACTATTACTTTATAATAATAAGTATTACAAGTAGAAAAATACATCCAGATTCATAGAAAATAGTTAAATATATAAATATATTGTTTTACTATTTTAATGTAACAGAATAAAGAAGAATGGTGTTCTGTGACATATTTTAATATACTTCATATTTGTAATTTTTTATATTTTTTATGCACATACTTTATAATCACAAAAAAGAGAAGATCTAAGATCTTCTCTTATTAGTTAAATTTATTTTTAATAGATTTCTACTCTATCTAAAATACCATAATGTGTGTGCAATTTATTATCTAATCCTAATCCACTATTAAATCGCTCATAGTCAAGGATTGCCATATCATACCAATCTTTAATAACATATTTTGAAGAATCTAACACTGATATATATGAGTTTAGTGCAGTTTCATCATGAAGTTTATCAATTATATTTTTTCGAAGTAATTCATTTACTCGATTTGTAACATAATTACACATTTCTAATATAGAATTATAATTACCGCCAAATAATCCAGACTGAACATATTTTATTTCTTGATTAAATGGATTTAAGTCATTCCAAGTTTTAAAATATCCTTCCTTTTTTACTCTAAAACAAATAAGTCTATCATCATTCAAAAGATCTTGATCATCAAAATATCTTTTTGGATATGCATTACTATTAAAATAAAATATAAAATCATCATTTTCATTTATGAATTTCTTTATATAATGCATTTTAAATAATGCTATAATCGGCCAAGGATAATGATCAATCATATAAAACTTTATAGAAACATTATTATGATTATAATCATCATATTTATGAACATGTACATTACTTAATAATATTACTTCTTTATGATCATTTGGATAAAAATATTTGAGTTCTTCAAGAAAATACTTAAATCTCTCAATATATTTGTTTGTTGCAATATAAACAATTTTGATATTTTTCATGCTTATTATTTTTGATTGGCTAATAACTCATTAATTATTCTTCTTCACCTGGGTTTTGAAATTCATCTAATACATCATTAAATTCTGCAACCTTATCAGCGAACTTATGTGTCTTTTGTGCATATTGTTCATCAGATGAATTCTTTGTTGAACTACGTAAAGTCTCTGCATATTGTTGAAGAATGTCTTGTACTGTATCTAACTTATCGCAATTATCAGCAGTTACTGTAACTGTTAATTTGTTATCTTCAACTGTACAAAAATCTTTACCTTCAAATGACTTAAGTGTTTCTTCATCATTTTCAAGTCCTGTAAAATCAAAAGTAATCTTCTTTTCTGTAGAAGCTTCATTTATTTCATTTTGATTTTCAACAGACTTTGAATTTTCTAAAATATAGTCTTTTAAATTTTTCATAATATATTATATATAAATTTTATTTTTTATCTTTTATTTAGTAAACCGCAATTTGGACAAGTCCAGCTAAAGTTATATATTGAACTTGCATCATTTATCATAGTCAATTCACTAAGTTTTGCTTCATATGAATTACCGCAACATGCACATGATACTGTAATTTTTCTTTCCTGCCATGTATTTCCTTTATCATTTCCTTTTAATTCCATAGTTATACAAAATACATATATGGTAAGATGTTTGCAAATGCTGTACCATATACTTTTATCTTATTTTTGTTATTGCATATTTCTTTATTTTCTGCATATTCAAGTACTTTATAATAATTGTCTAAAATAGTATAGTTGTCTGCAGAAACTTTATTAATTTTGTCTAATAATGAAGATGAATTTGTCTTACATCCACATTTTGTAGTTATCTTATCCCAAGACAATGTATATCCTAATTCTTTGAATTGTTCAAATAATTTCTTAAGTTTGTCAATCATTGGTAAGTTAGGTTGAGAAATATTTGAGTCTAAATCAGAATATACATAGAACCAATCACAATAAAAATCTGGATCACTAAGCATTTGTATAAGATATAAGAACATTGCCTGCTCATATTTTTCTTTACATGTTGTAGTGTCTATAGATGATTGTTGACTAAGAATATTTGATGTATTAGTTCCATTACTACCTGAATTCCCTGCAGTAGAACTATTTACAGTACAGCATGAATTTGCAGGAGAATTATATGATAACAATGAAGTATTACTAAATATAAGATCAAGAATTACACTAGTATTGTCTTTACCTTTGTTTGCATAAAATTCTAATACATATTTATATATTAAATTAGTTGTGTCTGTAATATTAGTTAATGTAGTTTCTTCAAGAATTATATTGCAGAATGTTGATGCAAAATTATTAAGTTCTTCTTTAGTAAATTCAAAATCTTGTATCTTGTTATATAAATAGAAATATCGTATATTAGTATCTTGAATATCTCCGTATACTTCAGTATTTATTCTATTGTATTGTGCGTCTAAATAGTCAGGATATCTATAATCATTTACTTTAGATGATAATAGTTTGAATTTTGTATCATTATCATATGTCATAAGATAGTTCCATAAAGAATATGACACAAAATAGTCAGTACCTAATATAAATTCTTCATCAATACCTTCTGCAATAATATTTGAAATCTCACCTAAGTCAGATCCTTGTAATGAATGAAGAAATATTTGCATATCATTATCATCTTGCATAACTTTGTCATTAATTAATACAAATAAAGCATATGCAGGATTATTTTGATAACCTAATATATTAGATATTACTAAATAATATCTATCTTTATATAATACAATATTAGGATTTATATTTATAGATAGTTGTAAGTTATTCATTAGTTCATATTATAAAAATCTGTTTGTAATAAACGTGAAATTAGTCTTTTACTATATCGTATATTGTCTTTTCGTTCCAATAGAAATGAATAGTTGTTTGTATTAGATCCACCATTTTCATCCAATTTTGACTTTATCATTGTAATTATATTGTTAATTTCATCTTCAGTATAATTGTCTTCAATAGTCTTATTTATAGTTGAAAATATGTTCTGTAAACTGTCATATATTGAAGTAGTATTAGTATACTTATTTGAATCTGTCTCTATTTCATTATCACTAATATATATATTTATACTACCATCAGTACCTACATAGTCAGGTGTATTTGTCAATTCATCAAGAACAACTTCTTCAGTATTTGAATTTATTGGCATAAATGCATTTGAATATTGAATTACTATTTTTTCAGGTTTACCAAAACATAACTTGTTTGCTAAATCCTTTTTTATGTTTATTTCATTATTGTCTTGCATTTATTGTTAGTTATTTTATTTAAAAATAAAACAGTCAACAATTATTCAGTTACATTTCAGTATTTTTAATATTTTGTTCATTAATAAGCTTATATAGTATTGCAATATTTGACTTAGCTGTTTGGTTGTTAGGATCATAGTCTAATACTGATTTATTGCACATTAATGCTTTATTGAAATCATGTTCAAAATTTGCATATATAACACCAAGTTGCAATAATGGATTTATAGTTATGTCCATATTGTTAAGTCCAAATGTTAATGATTTTGGTATTCTAAATGTTAATGCACTTTTATAGAACATTTTCGCAAGTTCAATCAATTCTCGTTTCATATACCAATTTCCAATATAATACAATAAATCACCCCTACAAATGCCCTTACTCATTACTCTATATGCTTCATTAATCCATCCATTATTATCTTTATCAATTATATACATTGTACATAATGAACGAACTAGATTTTGTGGATCTATATGTTCTTCACAGTATAAAGACTTTGTAAGTATCTCATATGCACGTTCATCACCTGCTTGATACAGTTCCATACCATAATAATGATACATTCTAGAAGTGAACGGCTTATTTTCAGCTTCAGCATTTTTGAATATTTGAAGATTTCTATCATTATGAGTTACGCCTTCAGCTCGTTTATGAATAATTACTGCATCATCGGTAAAGTAATTATAGTTATGTATTGTTGATTGATCAAATGAAAGATATTCGTGTATTGGGTCATTCCATTTAAAACCGGAATTTGTCTTAAATAAAGGTATTCTAAAATATGGGTTTTTGTCTCCAGTATAATATACATATCTTATTCCGTATGCACCATTCATTGTATTATAGTCACCATTTTGTGCTATATCAATAAGCATTTGTAGAAGCTTATCACTTAATTGATCATCAGCATCACACCAAAATTTAAATTCCGATGTATCATTATCATAATTTAATGAGAAATTTCTTGCCGCACTAAAGTCATATATCCAATCAAAATGATTTACAAATATATTATGATAATTTTTTGCATAGTCTTCAATAATACTAACTGTTGCATCTGTTGATCCAGTATCTGTAATATGAATTTCTGAAGAAAACTGTAATAATTGATCCAATAAAGGTGAAATATTGTTTTCTTCATTTTTGACTATTATACAACTATCTATTTTTATCATATTTATTTTATAATTTATTTTTATATATATAAATAAAATTTTATTCTTAAAATTTATGTTAAACTCTCATATTTTTTCAAGTATTGATGATGCATATAATTATATTTCTCTTAATAATTTTATAGATGCACAAGATCTTATAATTGTTGAAACTACAGGAACAAATAAAGATGTATATATTGGCATATATGATAATATTGATTCTTATATAACATCTTATTATTCAAATCCAGGTGAGGGACATACTGGTTTTTTGGCAGCAATAAATTATGCATCATCATTTAAGTATAGAAATAGTAAAGATATGAATACTATTAAAGAATATATAAATAATTCAAATATAACACATGATGATAATGTTAAATTAGAAAATATTGTATCAAAATATAACAATACTAATGTTCCTATTCAAGTTAAGCAAGATATTATTGATACAATTAACGGCAGTAGTAATGTAAACGAAAAATATATAAATAACACTCCACATACATCATACTTAAACTTTTAACATATAAAGAGGGCTTAAGCCCTCTTTTTTAAATATTCATAACAGGATTATCAACTACATATTCATTTCCTATTCTTTCGCTATTATTATTTTTTGTTACTTTAGTTTGATTGTTATTGACATTATTTAACCCATTAACTAAACTTACAATTTTATCAAGTATTTCATTTCTTATTTCTGAATTTTCTATTATATTATTTAATTTTGTAGACAAATCATTATTTTCTTCAAATAACTTGGTTTTTTCCTCAAAACATTTATTATATTCATTTGTTAATTTGTCATATTCAGTTTGAAGTTTTTTGAATTCATGTAATGTTACTGTTGATTTTTCTTGAAGATCATCTAACTGTTTTTGTAATGATGCTTGTACTGCCTTTTGTGTTTCTAAAGTATCTATTTCAATATTTGCTTTTTCTAAATTTGCTTGAAGTTTTTCTACTAATTCAGATTGTGTTTTCTTATAAGATTCATAGTTTTTTTCTAATTCATTATATAATGTTTCTTTTTCTTTTAATTTATTTTCACATTTATCAAGTAAATTAGATTTTTCTGATAACTTAATATTATCCTCTTCAAGTAAAGTTATCTTATTTTCATATTCAGATTGTTCATCTTCATATACTTTTTTAAGATCTTTATAATCTCCTTCTAACTTTTGAAGTTTCAATTCATATTCATTAAGTTGCTTATCAAGTGATTCCTTTTCAGTTACTAATGCATTCCATTTTTCAGGAGAAATATAATTATCTTTAGGTTTGCTTTTTAGTTCTTCATTTTCTTTAGTTAAAGCTTCTATTTGTGCCTTTTGCTCTCTAAAAAATTTTGCAGCATTATTGAGACGTTCTGTCAATTTTAAATTATCCTGTTTGAGTTGTTCAATATTTTCCATAATATATTAATTAAAAATCCAATATTTTTAATATAAAATTGAAATAAAATGATAACTTATTCAAAAGATTTTAAGTATAAATTTATTTTTAATATATAATATAAGCACAAATTAAATTATGAATTTTGGTAATTTAAATAATGTATTAGAAAATGAACAAACTATAATGGAGGCTGTAAAGCAAAACTACTACGAGTCTATAGCTAATATTAAAAAGCCAACAAGATTTTCTAAGATTCTTACATCATTGTCACATTATGGAATGGACTATGATGATAAGATATTTAAGAACATGATGGCTATTCCAGCAGACAAGTTTTTGCAACCTAAAGATGATGCAGTTCTTCAGCAAAATCTATATGGGTCTTGGTTAAACAATTGGAAAGTAAAACCTGATGAAGAAAAGACATTCCAAGAAAAATCATTTGACCAAAAACGAGAAATATTAAGAAAACTTGCAGTACAACCTGAACTTGAGGATATATTAGATATGATGTCTAATGAGTCAATTGTATATGATGATGAAGAAGCTTATATATGTACACCGTTCTTAGACAATGGACTTATTCAAGATCTTAATGAAAAGAATGCAGAAGAAATTGACAAATGCATTAATGCTAATTTTTATAAGATATATTTATTGTTGAACTGGAAAAACAGGGCTTGGGATATTTATAAGAGATGGCTTATTGAAGGTGTACTTGCATATGAAATAGTATATGATAACATAGAATATCCAAAATCAATTATAAATATTGTTGATCTAGACCCAAATACATTAACTAAGTCAGTTGAAAATGGTATTATATATTGGGTTCAATTTAAGGGTGTTGTTGGTAGAGAACGTAAACTGTTAGATTCACAGATCATATATATTAAATATGAAGATTCTGGTGTAACAAATAGACAATCATATCTAGAACGTCTTATTCGCCCATTTAATATATATAGAATTATTGAGCAAGCACAAATTATTTGGACAGTTACGCAATCTTCATTTAAGACAATGTTTACAATTCCTGTTGGCGGTATGAATAGAGCAAAAGGAATGCAAACATTAGCATCTGCAATGAACAGATACAAAGAAGATATATCATTCAATCAAGATACTGGTGAAATAAAAGTAAACGGTAGAGTAAATTTACCATTCAACAAAGAATATTGGCTTCCACAAAATGAGAGCGGTAAGCCAGAAATAGAAACGCTTGTTGATTCTGGTCCTACACTTAATGATTCAGATCAAATTAAGTATTTTGCAGAGAAATTATATAAAATGTCAAAAATTCCTCTTAATAGATTTGACAAAGAATCTCAAGCAACATGGTTTGGTTCAGATCCTACACAAGCATTAAGAGAAGAAATTGATTTTGCTAGATTTGTAAATCGTCTTCGCAATACTTTCGGTTATATATTGCTTAAGCCATTACGTATTCAACTTACATTATCTATTCCTGATATTAAGAATGACAAGCGAATATTAGATTCAGTTTCTTTACGTTGGAATTCATATAATCAATTTGAAGAAATGATGAATATTGAAATTATGACAAAACGTATTGAATTTATAAGTACAATGAAAGATTCGTTAGTTGAGACTGATTCAGAAGGTAATGATATACCTTTCTTTGCTATGAAGTTCTTGATTCAAAAATATCTTAAGATGTCTGAAGCTGATCTTGAACTTAATGAAAAACTTAAGTTAGAAGAAAAGAATAAAGGCGGAGCATCCGCAGAAGGTGAAGATGAATTAGGTGGCGGTGAAGAAGAAGGAGCAGAAGGTACAGATGAATTAGGCGGTGGTGAAGAAGAAGGCGGCGGAGAAATTGATGATGAAATGATGGGTGATGTACAACCTGAATCTGCCGAAACCACTGAAGCATAAAAATTTTATTAGTTTAATATATAGAGGCAAATAATTATGAAATTGAAAGATTGTGAATTAGTTCCTGCTGTAATACAATCAACAGATGATCCATTAAAACTTGGACGTATAAAATGTGATATTCCGGGTTTAGTGGATCATAATACAATGTCTATAGAAAACATGCCATGGATTAGACCAATATTTATGAATCGAAGCCAAACATTTTCTAAGCCAGTTGTAGGATTCAAGGTTTGGGTATTAATCAATAAGTCTAATTATAATGAATATTGGTATTTTCCATTTTTTGAACTTAATGACATAAGTAAAGAGTTTTTAGAATCTGTATATGACTCTGACAATCCTGAAATATTTATGTCACATAATAACGGTTCATTAAATGCAATGTCAACATATGATGATCAAAATGGTTTTACTATAAAAATTGGAGAACATCATATAGAACTTCATCCTGATGGTCATATTTCTTTATTAGGGGGAAGCGGTGAAGTTGATATTGATGGGTCACACATAAAAGTTGGAAAAAAGGATGGTAATTATGAACATGCAGTTATGGGTGATTCATTAAAAGAAATATTGGAAAAATTACATAAGGGTTTTAATAAATTAAAACAAGATGCATCATCTGATTCACATACCGCAAAATTAATACCAGGTTTTCAAGAATGTCAAAGTGCACTTTCTGATTTAGATCCAATAATTGCAGAAAATACTAAAGTTAATTAATATAGAATATTTATGAGTGAGAAACTATTTACACTTTCAAATACTTCATTAACGGATGCAGAACAACAATCATTTAAAGATTATGCTATAGATGCTGGTAATTCATTTATTGCTGGTAAAGTAACTAGTGCAGTTTCAAATACAACAAAAAATATAACTAACTTATCAAGTATACGAGCAACTACGGACTTAGCAGCTATAGGATTAGGAGCTGCTGGAACTATTTCTCAAATAAATCCTGAATTAATTAATACAATAGCACAGAAAATAATTTCTGATGCTACAATGATACTTACTAAAGAAACTACAAAAATTTTAGGAAACTATATAAATAAACATACAACTGAGATTTCAAGATTCCCATCTGCAGTTTCATCTTATGCATTTTCTTATTTTAATGACAATAAAAAATCTATAGGAGATATATTAAAAACACTTAAAGAGTCAGCAGAAAGTAGATTAAAAAAGGAAAATGAAAAAAATGAAAAGAATAATCAGAAAAAATTCTTAGATGATATGAAGAAAACTATGAATAAAGTAAATTCTACAGTTACTTCATATGTAAACAATATTACTAATGTACTTACTGATATTACATCTTATATGGAACAAGGACCAGATATCATATCTGATCAAATAAACAAAGCTTTAATACATACTAAACAACAAGTGCAAAAAACAGTTGATAAGCAATGGAATGAGCACGATAAGCAAGCATATGAAGATAAAATAGAATCTTTAGGAACAACAATTGGACAAAGAATGTTAGGTGTATACAATAATCAATTAGAACAGGCGCAGAAAAGACTTTTAGAAAAGTCCGAAACAAAAAAAACAAAAGCAGCTATAAAACTTGTTTCATTAAAATTAAAATTACTTTCAAATATAGCATCAAAAACAGGATTATATGCAGGATAATACACAAGATAAAGACTTTGAATATGATATAAGTAAAGACAGAGAATTTGATCCTGTTAAAAAACAAATAGGTGGTAAAGAAGCTGAACGTGTAGTTTGGTCAACATATTCATTAAATAAAGCCGTAGAAGCACTAAAACAAGGATTACCACTTAAGGCTAATCCTTTTATTGGTAAAAATACAAAACTTTTAAAGGCAGATCTTGTATATAAAAGAACGGAAGAGGAAATAGACGACTATATAAAATGTATGCAAGATCCTGTATATTTTGCATCTAAATGCTATCTTAAAAATCCTGCTGGTGGATTTTCTCCTGTTGAATTACGAGATTATCAAATTAATTATTTAAAACATCTTCAGACACACCCATTCAGTATAATGTTGAGTTGTAGACAAAGTGGCAAATCTCTTAACATGTTGTCAAATATTTATGTAAGAATTAATAAAACATATATAGATTATTATTTACATGTTAATAAAATAAATCATTATTGTATAAAGGATAATATTTATAATTTACCAATTTTTGAACTTTATAATTTATATTGTAAGCAAACATTAATATGGAAATGTAAATATCAATTATATAAAATAATTTATAGATTAACTTATGGCAGGAATAAAAGGAATAAAGAAAAAAAGAAACATGAAGATTCCCAACAATTTATAGAATTTTTATATAAATTAATTTCTATAATAGATCATATAGATTATCATTATATAAGAAAAGAAAAACTTATAGATAATTATAAAACTATTAAAGAAATTGAATTACATGATAATATTGAAATATTGACAGATACTGGATATAAACCTTTATCTCATATAATGATAACTAAGCCATTTGAACAATATATAATAAAATTAGAAAATGGTTATGAATTAAATTGTGCGGATGAACATATAGTATTTGATGAAAAATTTAATGAAATATATGTAAAAAATTTATCAATTGGTGATTATATTCAAACTGATAAAGGATTACAAAAAATTGTTTCATTAAAAATTTCATCAACTAAAATATCAATGTGTGATACAACAGTTAATGATGAAAACCATAGATTCTATTCAAATGGAATATTAAGTCATAATTCAACTACAACAGCAATCTATTGTCTTTGGATAATATTATTTAATACCGATAAAATGGCCCTAATACTTTCTAAATCTGGACCTGCAGGTAGAGACTTATTAGCAAAGATAAAAGATATGTATATGTGTCTTCCATATTTTTTAAAAGTTGGTGTATATAAATGGAATCAATCAGAAATTTCTTTTGACAACAATTCATCAATTTCTACAGAAGCATTCTCACCTACAGCAGGTCTTGGTAAAACAATTAACTTCCTTATTCTTGATGAGTTTGCTTGGTGTCCTCCTAATGATGTAGAACTATTCTATAACAATATTATTCCTACTATTACTGCTGATAGTTCTGCTAATGTATGTATTATGTCAACACAAAATGGATTTAATCTTTTCTATAAACTTTGGAAAGCTGCTATTGAAAAGAAAAACATATATGGACCATTTAAAGTTGACTGGGATCAAGTACCAGAATGGAATAAAGTAACTAAAAAATGGGAAAAAAGAACAGAAGCATGGCACAAGAAAATGGTAGGTATTCTTGGTTCAGAAGAAGCATTCCAATATCAATATGGCACGCAATTCTCTGCAAGTGATAAATGCTTAGTATCAAGAGAATGTTTAAGTAAATTAAGAGATACATCAGTATTATGGGATAACAGAACAGAAGATTTTATGAAGGAATTTCCACATATATATCTTTCTCATTCGGAATGTTTGTTTTGGGATCCTCAGTTTGATTTTAAGTTGTTACGTACTGGCAGATTCTTAATAACAGTTGATCTTGCTGAAGGTTCCGGTCAAGACAGTACAGTATTTAACATATTTTATATTCCAGAAAAAGATAAGTTCATTCACGTAGGTCGTTGGTCAAGTAATGAGATTGAACTAGAGTTTGCTTCACTTGAATTTTGGCTATTAGTTGGTCAATTATTTAATGATGATAGAACATTATGGTCATTGGAATGGAATACTTATGGGGCATTATTCTATACATTATTGTCTAACTATAATGAAAATGACTATAATATAGACTACAATTGGAGATTTAACATTGTGCCTGAGGGTATTGATATGTATAATTTCGTATTATATAAGAAAGGTCCTTTAGATGAACAAATTGCTAATATGGGACTAAATGTCAATTCAAAATATATACCTGGAGTTCGTATGACTTCCGGTAATAAGTCAGTAGCATGCTCATTACTTAAGATTAATTTTGAAAAGGGCAATGTTACAACAACCGATATGTTAGCTATTAATGAACTTGAAGGATTTGAAGATAAGAATGGAAATGGGTCTTATAAAGCATCTTATGGACATGATGACATTATTATGACTTTTGTTCAAATACCATTAGTATTACAAACACCAAGATATAAAGATTTTATTGAAGAAATAGCAATAAGCAATATACAACAGTCAATAAACAATAATTGGTTTAATTCAAATGATGAACTAAACCAATTTAATATGTTTGAACAAAATAATATGTATCAAATGCCAACAAATATAGCAAATATTACAGAATTTAGTGAATATGATAATTTTACATGGTAATATTAGGTAATACACTATTATCACCTACTTCATTCCATCCATTAGTACTTTCATACTCATCTCCATACCTCTTGGTTTTTGATTGTTTTTGAGGTGTTAAAGTCTTTAATGTTTCCTTATATTTACTTTCTTTAACATCTTCAATCATTGTAATATCATCTAATTCAATATCTTTCATTATATCTGTTTTAATTGAATTAAGAGTATCTAATACCGAATTAATTTTGTTCAATAGATCTTTTTTATTTACTAATAAAGATTCCATTTTATGTTTTCATCTAATAATATATTTTTATGTTTTCATTATTTATCTCTAAATAATCCGTCTTCATATCCTTGTATGTTTTTATTTACTTCTGCTAATTTAAGACGTTTTAGACCCAACAAACAATATTCTTCACACATTTCTACACCAACATAGTTTCTATTTAATTTCTTTGCAGTAACACACCCGGTACATACGCCAGCAAATGGTTCATATATAGTATCTCCTTCTTTAGATGATGCTAAAATTAATTTTGCATAAAGTTTTTCTGATTTCTGTGTAGGATGATTTGTATTTTCTGCCATAGACCAAAACGGTACAACTATATCATACCAAACATTTGATGGATATGTCATTCTATAATTACCATTTTCATCTGTGGTCCAATCTTTATTGTTCCCATTTTTGTCTTTATAAGGAGCTAATACGGTCTTTCTAATCTTTACAGCATCTACATTAAAATAATAATGATTTTTATCCTTTACAACCATATAAATGTCTTCACAATTATTCTTCCAATTGTTTAATGCCCCTCTACCTTTATCACGTGACCATGTAATTCTATTTATTACATCACACATTCCTTGATTTTCAAACCATTCTAATACCTTTCTTTGAATATAAGACGTCTTCCAATCACCACATATATAAAGTGTTCCGTTATCATCCAGTACACTCAAACAATGATCAATAATATATTTTATATATTCATAGTATTCATCATCTGGAAGTTCACGGAATATATCTGAACCATATTTTTTTGTGATATTGTATGGTGGGTCAAGTAATATAAGATTAAAATATTTTTTGGGAATAGAATTTTTTATTTTATTTATGTCATTACAAATAATTGTATTAGTTGATATAAAATCAAATGTAAGTTTGTCTTTAAGTTCATTTTTGTCAGCATCACTTAAAGTTAATGTTCTATTCATTGTTTTTGTTTCATTCATAAAACTATTTTAAAATATATATTAATTGTATTAATTAATATAGTTATATTTAATTAAATTATTTTTATTGTTTTATGAAAATTTGTACATGTACGATGATTAAAGATGAACAAAGATATTTAAGAGAGTTCATCGAGTTTTATACAAGCATTGGCATAGATGATATTATATTATTTGAAGACATTAATAGTACTTCACATAAAGAAATTACTAATCAATATCCAAATGTTAAACTGTATAAATTCATAGATGTATGTAATGAACAAGAGTTAAACGGTGCTTTTAATGGTGAATATAGAATAGCAATAATGTGGTATATATTCAAAAGAAAGTTTAGTAAGAATTATGATGCTGTATTATATATTGATATTGATGAATTTTTAGACTGTAATAAAGAAGAATTTTTGTCATACATAAATAATATATATAATGAGGGTAAGCATGCAATAAAGTTTAGATGGATAACAATGACCGCAAATGGACATATTGAAGATCCTGGACATGGTAAAGAATATTCATTGATAGAAACATATACTAAACCAATGACTAAAAGATATATAGATATGAATGACAACGGAAAGCCATTATTGTTTGTTCATAGAATGGAGGATAATGAATTTGCTAATATTCCACATGGACCATTGTATGTATATAATTTACCTGAAACCGCAAAAAAGTTTTATGATACACACTGGGCCGCAGAACCACCATTTAAATTAAGACATTATCTTACAAAATCATGGGAAGAATATTGTAACAGATTATTTGTAAGAGGTGAAATGGACAATAATGCATATTCAAGAAAGTTACATGATTTTTTTGAGATTAATGAAGACTTAAAAGATAAAGAAAGTATATTGACTGCAAATGAGCAAAGAGCATATAAATATAATGAAATTTAGTAATGATATATATAATAGGACATAGTGATTCATTTGTTTATGTAAGCAACAATAATTATAAATACTTAAACACTAGACTTGTATATACCGTAAATAATGATGATATAATATTGAAGATGGATAAATATATTAATGAATTTGTTGCACAATATTGTATCGCGAAATATGGACGACCTGAAGATTATATAGGTTTTTGCCAATATAGACGAATTATAGACAAATATATTATAAACAGTAAAGAAATAATAGAAAATAATAAGACACAAATATTTACATGTACTTATAACATATATAAAAATTTTTTAGAAAAGGCTATAAAAGAGAAAGCAACATATGAACTTATATATGCTTATTTATATGAATATGGGGCAATTTCTGTATATAATGATTTTGTTGAGTTTATGGAATCTCAACCAATAGATATACAACAACAAATTAAAGAGCATTCTAAAATAAAAAAGATAGAAAATATCACAACAGAAAACAATATCTTATATATTTGTGGACGTGAAATATATGTTACAAATTGGAATACTTTTCAATCTTTAGTTAATTTCATAGAATCATTTATAAGACATATATTAAGAAAATACAATATTAATACTATTGAAGAATTTTCTGTTTTTATGGATGATAATATATATGAAATTGTTGATATGGAAAAAATATGCGATAAATTTACATGGTTTACAACTAAAGAAAATCATAAAAGAATATACGGTATAGCAATAGAATTTTTAATTGGAATTTATTTATATTCTACTACATCAACATTTTATACTAAATTATATCCATTTTATTGGTTATCTTAAAAAAACAAAAGAACCTTACTTAAGTAAGGTTCTTTTTTTATAATTCAATATTTGTGGTATTTTTAATCTATGTCTTCAAATACTAAATTGTCCTGATCACTATTCTTTCCATTGGATGGAGTAGGATCTGTTGGAGGCATAAGTTCATCCTTTTTAGTTCCAAATAAACTCTGGAATTGATCCTTAACACCGTGGTTAATCATATCGAGAGCTGGTGCAAAGTTTTGAACAAAGCTCTTAGCAAAATCAGCACCAGTATTCTTATCACCATAGACAGTAACATTTCCAAGTTGTACATGCTCTAATACATGAGCCTGAGCTTCTGCAATACCCTTATACTGATCAACCATCTTCCATTGTACTGCCATCTCTGGACTACCTGCTGCCTGAATCATTCTTTCAAATGCCATAGCTGGAGCAAGTGCTTCCTGTTGTATACCTTTAGCTTTAGCAAGTGCCATAGCTTCTGCACCTTCAGCTTCTGCAAGTAACTTCTTACGATTACCTTCAGCTTCAGCTTCCTTAATCATTTGTGTCTTCTGGGCTTCTGCTTCCGCCTCACGAAGAATACGAGCCTTTACAGCTTCTGCTTCAAGTTCTGCTTTACGCTTAATGGCTTCCGCTTCAATAATAGCTTTTTCCTTAGCCTTATTTGCAGGTACAATTTCAGTAGCATTCAATTGCTCTTCTGCTGCTTTTGCTTGTGCCTTATTTACTTCCAATTGACGTTCCTGTCTAGTTTTTGCCACTGACATTTCTGCTTCAACCTTTGCAGTCTCACCGACCTTTACTGCATCTGCCTCTGCCTGAGCTGCCTTAGCCCGAGCCTTTGCAACATCAATTTTTGCTTCCTGTTCAGCTACACCTGCCAATTTGTCTTGCTCTGCTTTCTTCTGGCGCTTACTTGATTCATATTCAGCTGCCTTAGCTTCCTTTTCCTGGGTAGCCTTAATCACATTAGCTTCCTTTTCCTGATTAGCCTGAGCAATACGCGTCTGTTTCAATGCCTCTGCCTCATTTTGTGCAGCTTCGGCATCTGCTTGCGCTTTTGCAATATTCTTAGTCTGTGTTGCTTCAAATTCCGCTCTCTTTGATTCAGCATCTGCCTCTGCCTCTGCTACACTTGCAATCTGACGTGCCATAGCCTTAGCCTTATTTGATTCAGCATCTGCCTGAGCTTCAGCAATACGAGCTGCCTTTTCAGCTTCCTGTGCAGCAATACCAGATTCACGTTCCTTAGTTGCTTCTGCTAACTTAATCTCCTTTTCACGATTAATATTAGCCACAGTTACTTCCTGTTCCTGTTTAGTTTGATTTACCTGTACCTGCTTCTCCTTTTCTGCAGCAGCCACAGCAATTTCTTCTTCCTTCTTAGTATTTGCAATCTTTACATTACCTACTTTACGCTGCTCAGCAATATCTGCCTCTGCTTCTGCTTGCTTACGTGTAGTTGCCTTTTGACCCATATTCTTAATATAGTTGGCATCATCAGTAATTTCAGAAATGTTAATGTTAGTTACATCATAACCAATCTTAATCAATTCCTGTTCAAGATTTGTACGTACTTTAGCAAGGAACTTATCTCGGTCAGCATTAATGTCCTCAATAAGCATTGTTGCCATGATAGCACGAGTCTCACCAATCAAAATCTCTTGAATCTGTTGCTGAATTTCCCCAGGTGATGCACTCAAGAAACGTGTTGCTGCATTTTGCTGGATCATCTTGTCTTGAGAAATAGCAGTTGTCAATACTACTGGCAAATGCAACTGAATTGCTTGTGAATCAATACCGTCAACAGTTGCCTTAATCTGAATAGGCTTCATTGACATCTTCTTGAAATCCTGAATGACAGGCCATACAAAAGTACCACCACCCTGAATAATCTTAGAAGGTGTCATAATTGTCTTTCCATGCTCATCCTTTACTTTACCAGCTTTACCGAAAACTACCAACAGTTCATCAGGTGCAGATCTCCTATAGCGTGTCAAAACTGCTACAACAGTTGCAATAAATAGCAATGCGCCAAAAGCCACCATACCAATTGTTAAATAAATACCACTCATAAAAAATTAAAATTTAAAAAATTAAAAAATGTGTTAATATATTAAATTACTTATTACTACTAATATTAAAGGATTTACATATGAACTTGTTCGTAATATTACATTAGATTCCATTGTAGAATTTCCTTTATAAAATTTATTGTTAATATAGATATATAATATGTCGGAATTTAATGTAGAATTTCCATTATATATTTTGTTATTTTTGTATGTATATAAAATATTAGATGTCAATTTTGTTTTTCCTTTATATATCTTTCCATTAGAATATGTTGCAATAATATCTGATGTTAAATTCGAATCATACTCATACAAATATTCATTATTGTAATGCATAATTATATTTGAACGTAATGAAGAATCTCCAGTATATACATATCCATTTTTGATATTAACTACAATATTTGAATATGATGTAGAATTACCGACATATATACGTTGTGCTTGACATATAATAGATATAAATAATACAATACAAATACTAATCCATCGCTTCATTTTCATTTATTTTTATACATAATTGGTTTACTTCCTTATCATAATAAATTCGTTTAATAGGGGCTCCCATAAAATTCTCACCATCTACAACAATTTCGGTATCATTATTACAGTTATTGTCCATATTGTTCTTAAGAACTTCATATATTACTTCTTTAATTGACATATTCTTATATTACATCTTATATTACATATTCATTATTTATTTTCAATATTCTTACAACACTTCCAACTTCTATACTAGTTTCATTTGCTCCTGATCTTACTGTCTTTTTGTATGATCCTGCCGAAGTAAATATAAGAACTTCATATGTACCATCACCATTATTTGCAAGAATTCTTCCTTCACAATTAGTAAAGTCGGGCATATCAGTATTTTCATGACTAAACTTAGCAGTAATATTATATGCATACCACAAAATTATCATAAATATAATACCGCATATAATTGCTCCCATATAATTACCAGTAGAAAACTTATATGGTTCATCAATTACATATGTGGATGAAAATCTGGCAGTAACTGACAAATATCCAAGAAAACCTATAAGAAAATGAAGCACGCCTTTGAATGAAAGCATTGAAGAGATGTCAAAATCCATATCGCCATCAATATCGAAGTCGACATCAACATCACCAAATATCCATGATACAAGATATTTGATGATAAATACTGCCATGACAAAATAAAAACCAATTAAATACCAATGAGTCATCATAGTAAAAAAACTATTATTAAATTATTTATATAGTTAAACCATTTCTAGATCATATACTGAATTAGGATTATGCAATCGTTTTCCATCCAAACTATACTTTTCACATTGTTCTTCTGACCATCTGGGCTTAACTGCTACAATAAGTTCATTGTGATTTGATACTGTAATGAATCGTGCAGGATTACCAAGTTTAGTCTGTGCCTTCTTACCCATTTTGAACTGTTCAAGATTAAATGTTGATGCCATAAGTTTAATAATTTTAAATTGTTTATTAATAATTTTTATATACTTACTTAAACTTCTTCAAAATCTACGTATTCACCAGGATAGTTAATTTTAAAAAATAAAGTAGGATCATATGATACTATTACCGAATGATCACCTTCTTTATAAGTTCTCGTGTACTTTCTTTTGATCTTTTCTTTTGTTTTGCTGATCATAACTTTATTTTTTAATTTATTGATGATTTAATATAGTTATGAAAATTTTAGAATTTAAATATTATTGAAAATTTATTTAGATGTTTTTAAGAATTTAATTTGCTTATTAATCTGTTTGTAATTGATGATTCATATGTTATTAGTCCCCATTCCGCAAACTTTTCAAATCCTCCAATTCTTTCAATATATTCTCTTGCAATTTCAACAATTTCAGAATATTTCTTACCATCTATAGTATCATCACCAATTGCACAATATAGTTCATAGTCATTCTTTAGTTCTTGTGCTTTAAGAAAACAGTATATATTGACAGCTACATCTGCTTTTGAAAGATCTTTACCATGCAGACCGCCACCAGTTACTGAATCTCCCATATCACTACCAAGTTTTCTATTAGTAGCACCAGAATCAGAATCAATACCGCCTGTCCAATCCCCTAATGGATTTGCTTTCACATTCTTTGCAAATTTCTTCAATATATTAATTAAATTATTTGTTTGTATATGTGATTGACATCCTATTATAGTATCTTCCTTTTCATTATATATGTATTTACCATCATAAGGATAGTTATCATATATAAGTTGTGTGATTAATGACAATTTTTGTTGTTCATATGTTACAGGTGTACCTTTAAATATACCATTATCACCACATTTTATCTCACCTATTTGATTATTAGCTAAATATGTATCTTGTGGAATTTTGTGTATGTCTACAAAAATCTTATTATCATTACAAATACGATATACTATATGTTGTATATCAGTATTTGACAATTTATCATATACATTACTTTCAATTATAATATTGCATTCCCCATGTCCTATTAATACTTCTACAGCAATCTTAGGATTTTTTTCAATAGTATATGCTAAATCTACTATAGCTCCAGCAATACGATCAGCTATCTTATCTGGATGACTTGGTGTTACCTTTTCAAACATATTTATATTAATTTATTTATATTTTTTCAATGTTGCCTTCAATATCCATTACAAATGCACTACCGCAATCAAGCATAGCCCAGCAATGCCCCATTGGAGATATAGCAGGTTCTGATGTAGATGGATATGAATATGTATGCCCAAATATTTGGTAATATCCTTTTAGATCTTCATTAAAAAGATGTTCATGTATATCTGCCCAAATAAGAGATCCATGAGGGTACCAACCGCCTCTTTCATGACTAATTATTGAAATAGGACAACTGTAAAAATAGTCATTATATTTTTGAAGACAAGTTTCAAGCAATGAAAAATCATGACTATTGGCAATATGGGACATTTTTTCAATCCAAATATATTTTTCATCTGTCTTTGGATCTACATAATTTTCACCTTCACCAGGATTCCATTTATTTACTTCCTGTGTAGCCATGCCAGTAATATCATTTAGCCACTTCTGTGTTATTCCTGCATGACTAAACAAATATTTGGAATCATTAAGTTCAAGTATATATGATAGTCTAAATTTTGAAATATTGTTCTTGAACATATATTCAATATCTCTTTCACGAGCTTTATCAATACGACAAGTATCAAGACTTACAAAATAGTGCCAATCATGATTTCCAATTAAAGGAACTATTCGTGAATCATTATTGATATATTCAAGAATATCTTCAAAATTTACAAATGCTTCCTCTTTACTTATCCCATCATAATCTACATAAGGATCTATATAGTCACCTAAGAAAACTATCTTCAAATCGGGATATTGATTCTTTGGAAATTTGTCAATAGCATCTTTCCAAAATTTTCTTCCATGTACATCTGGAAATATAAGTACTTCTGGTTTATTCATATATATACAAAAAATCTTCTTAAGTCCTTTTATAAAATATAGTTACAGACTTAAGAAGATTTAATATTATAAAAAAATAAAATTATTATTTTAGCTTATAGAATTGTATATAATTATCAGGATCTTCATTAACTTTATCAATAAATTCTTCAACCTTGTCTAATGCTAACAAAATAGCATCTCTAAATGAATCTGTATCAAATCCACAATAAGGGTCATCATCATAAGTCAAGGCTCCTATTTTTCCAATCCAAAGCTTCCATTCATTTTCTTTAAATCCTAAAAGAAAATCAATGTATATTTCATTGTCTTTATCTTCATATTTATATTCAATCTTTTGATACTTATTATTATTTTCTATCCATTTTACCTTTTTGTCTGGTGCTTCCCATATAGTAAATTTGATATTACCTCTACGAGTCATATCTTTTTCCTTATCATCTTTACTATCTGCTTCTAAAATATATGTATAAAGACTTTTCATTTTAATTATTCTATATAGTTAATTAAAAATAACTATTTCTTAATATATATTAATCTTTGATTTGTGCTGCCTCTAAATGGAGTATGTGATATATCTCTTAGACTTTCAATATACGGACCATCAACTAACACATCAATACTGTTCACAACTTCTTTCATTATATAGTTATTAGAATTGTCAATTTCTTCTTTTGTATATCCAGTATATAACCAAATGTTCTTTGTTGGATATTCTTTTCTAAACCATTTGATCAAATCAAGCAATTCACATAGTCCATCATTATCTTGACACAACGGATCACCTCCTGATAATGTCAATCCTTCAACATAATCACGATTTAACCAATTAGCAAGTTCCTTTTTTATATTTTCTTGTTCATAACGATATACTTTTCCTTGCTCATATTTCCATGTCCATTGGTTATGACAGCCTTTACAATAATGCTTGCAACCTGCTACCCACAGTGTTACTCTAATTCCATTACCATTATTAATGTCTGGTGCTGTAATATTTAAAATTCTAAGCATATATATATTCCTCTATATAAATAAAATTATTAAAACATCTATAATAAAACATCTATAATAATATAGATATTTAATTAAAAATATTTCATTTTTTCAATATCTTGTTATTCTAATTATATTGAATTTTAAGCTATATTTAATTTTTTAATTATAAGTTTTATTATTAATATATAAGAATTATATATGGGATAATCATTGATAAAATATAATGAGTATATTTTTTGATATATTTGAGAAATATGGATGGATAGGTATTATTGGCTTATTTGTATGTATGATAATTTTTATTCTATTACGAAAATTTGGTAATAAGTTAAATACTGAAATAAGTACTGGACTTGAAAAAATTGGTACCGATCTTACCACCCAAATGAGTAAGCAAAATGACCAACTAATAACAACAATGATATCACAGCAAGACAAATTAGTTGATTATTTGGTAAACAAAGAAAATAAAGATAATGAAAACCATAATAATATGCTTGAAGCTCGAATGATTAGTGCATCAGAAATCAATTATCAGCTTAAAGACATAATGAATATCCATAATGCACAAAGAGCATTCATTGTAGAATTTCATAATACATCACAAAATTTTTCAGGCATCCCATTTGCTAAATATTCTTGTAACTATGAATGGTTTGATAAAGGACTTATTCCATTATCAAATCGTTGTATGGGTTTAGCATTTAGTTCAATAGCTAATATTGTAACTGATGTTATTAAGTCGCCAACACAACAAGTAATTTATACTGATATGGAAAAATTTGAAGAAGAAAATCCAGTTTTAATGGCAATACTGAAAGATGATAATACTAAGTCAATTGTATATACTGGCATGTACAATAAAAATAATTTAATTATGGGGCTTTTAGTATTAGAATATCAAAATGAAGTTGCAATGGATAATATTAATCTTCATCAATTACATATACAAACTGCTGAGCTTACATCAGTTTTGAATATAAGATATAAATATACAAAATAAAAATTATATATGAACATGGTTTCAAACATACCTATATTCATAACTGCTAGAGGACATAACACTAATGAATATAATAAGAATAAGGAAGCATTAAAATTTTCTTATATATACATTAGTGAATTAAACTTATTTAATCAAACATATATTATATCTGACAACAAAGACTTATTAGATTTTGCTATTAAACTTGGATTTAAGAAAACAATTCATTATGCTTGTAAATCTGAACGTGACATTGAATATCTTGAATATTTAGCAACATATACTTATGGAAAAGAAAATAATTACTACCCTGATTGGATTATTCTATTAAATATTAATCAAATTTTTAAGACAACAAAATTATTAGTTGATTGTATAAATAATATTGATGGAAAATTTGATATAATTACTTCATATACAACAATATCTGATAGAAGTCATTTCTTTGTTGATAATGTATTAAACAATAGATCTAATGAATTGCATAAATTGTCAAGTGTTCATAAACGCGAAAAAATGGGTGATGCTGCAATATATGCTATTAGATCAGAATTTGCATTTGAATGCATGAAATATGATGATCCCGCAGAACATTTTTGGCAAGGAAAAATAAAATATTTTGAAAATACTGGAGTATATACTGATATATATACAATAAATGATATGTATAAATTTAAATATGTTACACCGGTTCTTGATAAAATGAAAGAATTAAATAAGAAATGTGAACATTTTTAATTTTTTATACTATTTTTAATTATATAACATTTATTCATTTGTTGAGAATGTTTAGTTCTTTTGAATATAGTAAAATATATGAAAACATTTGAATAGATTTAATAAATATATATTAAATTTTATGTTAATTTATGACAAGTACTAATGACAAATTGGCTAAAATTGCCATCAACAAATCTCTATTAAAAGAGTATTCAAATTCTTCCAATGAACGTATCGTATATATGAATGATGATACGGAATTTCAAATTCAAATTTTTAATCCTTATTCTTATGTAATTGGCGTTTCAATCTCATTTAATGAAAACCAGCAAAGTACTTCAAATCTTTTAGTTTTGAAACCTGGTGAGCGTGTATGGTTAGATCGCTATCTTGATAACGAATCAAAACTATTATTTTCTACTTATAAAGTAAATAATTCAAAAGCTGTACAAAATGCTATACAGAATAATGGTAAATTGACTATTAAGTTCTTTAAAGAAAGAACAAATAATGATTATAGTATTTATGTTTCAAACATTAATGTGGCTTCTACACAGGCTAATCCTGCTTGGTATGATACTACTTGGTATGAAAATAGCAATGCATTAACAACTGGTACAATTGATATGGGAACTACCACAACGGCAACTTCATCAGACATATCATATAGTACAGCTAGTACAGTTACATGCTATAATAATTATTTAAGTACATCAAGTTCAGAATCAAATAAAATAGAAACCGGTAGAATTGAAAAAGGTAGTCATTCAAATCAAAAATTCACAAATACATATAAAGATTTTGAATATTGGCCATTTGCAACAGAAATTATTAAGATTATGCCAAGCTCTACTAAACCAATAAATAGTAGTGATTTACAAAAAAGATATTGTAGTAATTGTGGAAGAAAATTAAATCAAAAATTTAAGTTTTGCCCGTATTGTGGTGCAAAAGTATAACAAAATAAAAAAGGAAGTCTTAAGACTTCCTTTTGTTTTATAGTTTTGGATATGTTCCTACATAATCCATAAAATATAATATTTTCTTGTCTTCTTTCATTTTCTTTGTAATTTTTGTTGGATTATGTTTCTTTGCCCATGTCTTAATAGAAGATGATGTTATTTCAAAATGTTTAAGATTATCCCATATACTTTCACTAAGATTCCAATTGAATAGCTTACAAGTTACATCATCAATTGTCTTAAACATTCCACTTTGATAAATATATATCCAAGGCTTTTTAATAACTATCTCCCATATTATCTCTTTATACTTATTCAGAATAGTTTCAGACTCATTCTTGAATCTTTCTACAATAGATTCATTATTACCGCCACTTTCAAGAATAATTCTGATAATTGCTTCTGGATATTGTTGTTTAAAGTAAAGACATATATTCTCAAGGTTAATGAATCTTTGCTTTACCTTTGCAAGTCCATGACCAACTCTCCACCATATAAAACCATCCTCATTACTATCAATTACACGAACATCAAATACTCTTACACCGCACTTATATTGTTCATCAATTGTCTTTTCTTGACATCTCCAAAATCTAGATGCAGCATCTATAAGTATATTGCCTGTCTTTAAATATGTAAAACTGTCATGTGATCCTAACATAATTAATTCATTTTCGATATATTTCTATTTGTTCTTCTTCATGTAAAGGCATACCATAAACAGTCATTTTATTTTTTGAAACATCACTAAATGACATTATGCCATAGCCAGTTGTTAGTCCAGATTTAGAAATATAGTAATACCATAAATCTTTATCATCACCGTCTTGTACTTCATATGAACCTTGTATTGTATCATTCATTATGAAGACGTCATCATCAAAGAAATTTATATATTCTGTCTTATCATTAAATTCCCATTTACCAGTCAACCAATTGTTATACTGATCTCTGCCTTCGTCACAAGAACTTAATAAAACTACAGAAACAAATAATAATATTAGTTTTCGCATTTTTCTATATCTTCGTTATTTTCTTCTTCTTCATCAGGTATACCATTATTGTTTTCATCACGAATTTGTTGAGCTGCAACTTCGGAACGCGCCATGTCTTCTTCAGTAATTACAGGTACATTATACTTAGAATATGCAAATTCTGTCCATGCTGAAGATAATCCACCTGCGGCGAATATACCAGCAACTGCACCGATATATACACCAAGATCAGACATATTGATTGTTATAGTATGATTGAATATTATATCAACAATCATACCTACAGCAGGAATAAACAACAATAACACACCAACGGCTAAAGTGGCCATTAGGAAGAAATTCATTACACTTACATTTGTATCTTCCTTTACTAACTTTGTCCAAAATCCATCATTTTTCATAACCTTTCCAATTCCACAAAATTTCAAAATATTCTTAATCATTTTTAAAACATATAGTATATAATTTTATTATATATTTGCCTCTATATGTTTTGCATGTTTTATGTTTTGTATATTTATATATTTAAAAATAATTTTACACAGAAAGTTCAGGATAATATCTTATAAACTGATCATTTAATTCATTAAGTCTATCATAAAAATCTGACCAGATTTTTTGAAAATTGTAATAGTATTGTTCATAATAAGATTGTCCATAATTATTATATAATGCATATTCATCACCATCATTATTTCCTGAATATACTTTTACTTTAAAATTTGTTCTTAATGTTCTATTTTCTTTTATATTAAAAAACCATTGCCAATCTTCATCACTATAATAGCAACTTTCCATCATTAGTTTTCTATCGAAAAATAAAGGATCCGTAAAAGTACCTACGGGGTATAATGTTCCAGCTAATCCAGATGCTTGTTTACAATTAAATAATGGACTTAATGGTGTTTCCCATATTTTACTTAAATCATAAACTATTGGTTTAGATATAAATTTATTGTTTTCACCATATATTCTAAAATGAGATCTACCAACTATAACATCATGTGGAAATTTATTATGAGCTTGTAAAAAATTATCTATCATATCTTCCTCATATAATTTGTCATCATCTACAACTAAAATATCATTATATGGATATTTTTCTAATGTTGGCATAAGTTTTTTATGCGCCCTAATATTACCTTCATCAACATTAATAATTATAGAACTTTTTTGTAAAAACTCTTTATAGCAATATGGGAGACTATTTATACCATAAGGAAATTCTTCTTGTGATAAGTTAAATATAATTTGTACATCTTTATTTAATGATATATCATATAATTTAGTTAATGTAAAAAATGCAGTATCAATACGTTTTGTCCATGATGTTAAACTTATTATTAATGTATTATCTGTCATAATTTAATTAATTTCTATTTATTTTTGATAGATATTGTATATCTATATAAGGAAATGTAGAATAATTTATTTTATTTATTGTCAAAAATAATCCAAATATTCTTTCTGATATAAATCCAAATAATCTCATTTGATTATCAACTCCCCAATACCAATTAAGTTTATTTTCATTATAATATTTATTTGCATTATTTGATATATATTTTCTTAAATCATTTTGTGTATTAATATTATGTTTTCTTTTATAATAATCTGATATATCAATTATAAATTCTATATATTTAATAAATATGTTTTTTTTAAGTATAAATATATTATAATGTCCTGGATAATTTGCATCATATAAAAAATATTCTTTATAATATTTATTTACATTATATTTTTCACATATATAATTAACAATTTCTAATAAGTCTTCGCCATTATGTAAACTATTATAACTATTATATATATTATTAAAATATTGCCCATGTACTAATGCATCATTATACTTTAATAATCCACACATTCTATCATACATGTAAAAATTAAAAAACAATCCATATTGGTTAAATGATATATAATCACTTAATTTAATTTTTCCTTCTTTATATAATTTATATATATAAATCATTCTAGAGTTTTCCCCATAAAAACATTGAAGATCATTATAAGGTTCTTTAATGATATTATATTTTGTTATTATATTATTATCTTCATTACAAATAATATTTATTCTATTATCATCAATATTATCTACATATTTATTAATATATGTTAAGTCAATATCTTTATGACAGCAAAAATAATAAGTTATATCAGGTGTTATCATTACTGTTATTGTTAGATTCATTTTTTATAAACTGCATTATATTACTCTTAGAAAGATTACGTTTTATATTTTTTAATTTTATAGTGGGATCATAATCTTTAATAGAAAATATATATTCATTATTTTCTAAAAAATCATTTAATGTTTTATGCTTTTCTTGTAAAAAAATATCATTACTTATAATTTGAAAATAATCTACCCATATATTATTTGTATTTATTATATTTTCTTGAATAATTTTATTTAAATATTCTTGTTCAGGTAATTCTGGAATTATTCTACAACCATTTTGTAAATTAGCCATATCATACGCTGTTAATAAATCAACTAATTTATATATTTTGTTAAACCAAAATGGCTTAGCAATTAAAAATGATGCACATAAAAGATTATATCTAAATTTGTTTATTTGTGCAATTGATGGTATATTTTTATATTTTTTCATTACTCTATATTTATTAGTATCATTATAATTCCATGGAAAAATAGATATACAGATATCATATTTTATTATAGAATTATATATCTTATTCCAATATGATTTTGATTTTTCTATAAAATATGAATCAACATCACAAAAGAATATTAAGTCATTCTTTTTTAGTTTTAATTGAAGATACTGTATAGAATCATAAATATATGTATATTTTTGTAAAGCACATAATGCATAATTAGTATCACAAATATGATAATTATATGTATAAATATTATTTATATTATTTATATAATCCTTGTCGCTTATTACAATCAATTTCTTATCATTATCAGGAAAACAATTATCTAAAGATTTAACAAATTTATTTAAGTATTCTTTATATGTATTTGTGGCTATTGTAAAAAAATATATACTATTCATGATTTTTAATTAAATTTATTATAATATTTAATTTTAGACAACATTGTAAAAAATCAGTTAAATTTTATTTAATGTATTTTTGTCTAAATCATAATTATGTTCATTTTTATATTGTCCATAATTTAATTTATTTTCTAACTTTTTCTTTTTATTTAAATCTTTATCATCTTCATTTTTATATTCAAGATAAATAAAATTAGATTTTTTCTCTTGTGAAAAATTTTTAGTAAAAAATACATCAGTAATATTAATTAATCTATTATCATATTTTTTACTATATAACCATTTATTAAAATATGTTTCATCATGCCATTTTGCAATAATATTATTTTTTAAGTCAATATCTATTATATTTACAATATCTTCACACATTTCATAAATTAAATTATTTGGACCACCAAAAAAACCACTTTGACAATATGTATATTCAATATTTCCTATATATGAAGTTGAATTTGGGTTATCATCACTTGGTAATAACATTTCATATGTAGTTAAAACGCCAGAGCGATATGTAAAATGCTTGGTAACATTTATTTTGTTTTGATCAAACCAATTTATTGATTTATTTTCTTTAATTACTGCATTTGAATTTATAAAAAATATATAATCGTAATTTGTTTTATATTTTAATATATAATGAAAACGAAATAATGCAACTATTGGCCATGGATGATCTTCAATATAATGATGTTCAATATTTATATTGTCTTTACTATAGTTTTTATATTCTTCCAAGCCATCAGTTAATAATATAATTGTTTTATTATATATTGGTAAGAAATTATGTATTGATTCTAAAAATTTTTTAAAATTGTTTTTATATATACCTGTAGCAATATAATAAATACCAACTATTTTTTTAGATTCTTCTAATATATTTGTTTTTAATTTATTTACATCATTTACAATATTTATATTATGACTATTTGAATTTTCTCTATATCTATATTTAATTACAGGTATATGCCAAGAAGATATCTTATATCCATATTTTATCAATCTAAACCATAACTCATAATCTTCAAATCCATCATAAGTATTGTCATAATAAAATCCATTAATATTGTTTTTTATAAATGTACAAGGATGGTGTATATCACAATTATTGACAATATCTAATAATAATAGATTGGATTTATCAAAATTACATATAGAGATATTATCTTTTATATATGTTAAGCTTTCATCAAAACACAGCAATCCATTACTTAATATATCAGTATCTGGATGTCTTAACATATATTTATATTGTATTGTCAATCTATTAACATACATTTCATCATCTCCATCCATTCTACAAATATATTCACCTTCACATTTAGACAATCCAAAATTTAAAGCATTACTTATACCATTATGCTCTAATTTATATAATTTAATTTTATTGTCATTATATGATTTAATAATATTTACTGTATTATCAGTACTCCCGTCATCAACAATAATAATTTCATAAGTTCCTTCAAAATCTTGTTTTAGACAACTATCTAAACATGTTTTAATATACTTTTCACAATTATATACAGGAATAAGAATACTTATATTAACTTTATTATTAAATAATTTATTATTCTTATTTACAATTATAATATCATTAGGATATAATAACTTAAGTTTTTCTATTTGACTATCATTGAAAACATAGAAAATATTATCAAATTTTTCTTTAATATTTTCATCAATATTAATATCTTTTAATTCATCAATATTATTTAATGATACAACTAAATTCATGAAAAAACCCTCTATATATTATATATAAAAATATTAAAATATTTCTATCAATAAATCAATTTTAAATTAAACTTATAATATTAAAATAGAAATAGTATGAAAAAATATTTATTAATATATCATAAAGAAGATAATGACGGTGTATTTTCTGCAGCAATAATACTTAATTATCTTATAACACATGATATAGCAAGAGATGAAATTAATCTTATTGGTGCCGATTATAATTTAATGAATTATTTTCAGAAAAACAATACGCCAAAGAAACTTCATGAAAGATATAATACTATTATATTGACTGATATATCTTTTACTGCAGATTATATGCATGATCTTTATAATGAATTTGCTCATAATATGATATGGTTTGATCATCATGCACCAATTATAAATGAATCATTAAAAGTAAAGAATGGATTTGATTGTGAAGGTGTTCGAAATACTTCAAAATCGGCTATATTATGTGCTTATGAATATTTTTATGATCCATTTAATGAAAAGTATAATCAAATAGATGCAAATAAACCTATTCCTGAATTACACAGAGAATTTCCTGAGTTTTTTAGAATACTTTCTGCATGGGACAGTTGGTCATATGAACATGAAGGATATACTCATGAATGGGTAAGACATATAAATAAAGGTACTACTGTTGAATTTAACTTAAATATTGATAAAGTATTAGAAACGGTTCAATATATTATTGGAATATATCATAATGGATTAGATATTCAATTTGAGAATATACTAATTGGTAACATGTATAAACGCGGGCAAGAACTTAATGATTATGAAGATATAACTATAGAAAATATTATTAAATATAATGGAGATTGTTCTTGGAATATAGTGGTTGATGATGCCGACAGAGGAAGGCCATTTTATAGAAAGGCATGTGCAATATTTCATGAAGGGCAATCAAATTCATTAATGTTCAAATGTTTACAAAATAAAGACATTAGAAATGGTCTTGTATTTAAACATCAATCTAATGGAAATTGGGTATTGTCTATGTACAATATCAATAATGATGACTATTTCCATTGTGGTGAATTTTTAAAAGAAAAATATAATGGTGGAGGTCATAAAGGTGCAGCTGGTTGTACTTTTACTGAAGATCAGTTTATTGAAATCCTAAAGAAACGACAACTCTAATGAATGAAGATAATAATTATGAATATTTGATTGTTGGTGCAGGATTATATGGAGCAACAATAGCAAGGTTATTGACAAACAATAATCATAAATGTTTAGTAGTTGATAAGCATGAATATGTTGGTGGAATGTGCCATGATAATCCATTCTATGCTGAAGATGGAAAATGTATGACTGTTCATGAATTCGGTGCACATATATTTCATACATCTGACAAAACTGTAATAGATTTTGTAAGTAATTATGCAGAATTCAATAACTATAGACATTCTGTAATTGCTATAGATTCTGCCAATAAGATATATCATTTACCATTTAATAAGAATACATTTTATGATGTGTTTGGAACAATAGATAGTAAAAAGATATTAGAAACTATTGAAAGTGAAAAGTTAAATATTGAAAATTCTACTAATCTTGAAGAACAGGCATTATCATTGGTTGGTAAGACATTATATGAAAAGATCATAAAGAAATATACTCAAAAACAATGGAATAAAGATCCTAAAGAATTGCCGGCATCTATCATAAATAGAATACCTATACGAATGAATTATAATAATGACTATTTTGATGACATATTTCAAGGTATTCCTATAGGCGGATATACAAAAATGATATCTAACATATTGTCTGGCATTGATGTAAAACTAAATTATAATATACTTGATCATAAAGAAGAATTAAGTAAATATAGTAAAGTAATATATTGTGGAGCTATAGATGAATTACTTGACTATGAATTAGGAGTTTTACAATATCGTAGTTTAAGATTCGAACATAATTTATATAAGTTTGATTATAAATCATCTGAAGGTATTGCTGTTACAAATTTAATAGACAACCAACAAGGAACACGAATAATTGATCATATTTGGTTTACTCCTGAATCTGTTGAATCTTTTATAGGAAATTATACTATTAAGACGCTTGAGATTCCTGATGATTGGACACCAGAAAAGGAACGATATTATTCTATTAATGACGAAGAAAACAATACTTTATATACTAAATATATCGAATTATTACAAAAGACATATCCAAATATCATACCTGGTGGAAGAATCGGAAAGTATAAATATTTAGACATGGATGATTGTATTAAGGAGGCAATGGAAGATTATAAGAATATAGTATTTAATGATAAATATATAGAGACACTTAATTAATGAAATCGATTTTAATAACAGGAGCTGCTGGTTTTATTGGTAGTAGATTAGCAGAATATATAATAAACACACATCCAGAATATAATGTTATAGGTATAGACAATTTACTTGGCGGTTATTTAGACAATTTGCCTAAAGGATGTACATTATATGATAGAGATTTAGCAACAGATGATATTGAAGATATTTTTGAATTATATGATATAGAATATGTATATCATCTTGCTGCGTATGCTGCTGAAGGATTATCACCGTTTATTCGTAGGTTTAATTATATGAATAATATGGTAGCAACAGCTAATGTAGTAAATGCATGTATAAACTTTAATGTAAGACGACTAATATTTACATCATCAATGTCAGTATACGGTCATGGAAATATGTCAAATTCTATGTTTACAGAGAATGATACCCCTGCACCTATAGATCCTTATGGAGTAGCAAAATATAGTTGTGAGCAAGACATTAGAATTGCAGGTATACAGCATGGATTAGACTGGTGTATTATTCGTCCCCATAATGTATACGGAGAAAATCAAAATATATGGGATAAGTATCGTAATGTACTTGGTATATGGATTAATCAAATAAATCATAACTTGCCAATTTCAATATATGGAGATGGTAATCAAGTAAGAGCATTTTCATATATTGATAACTGTTTGCCTTGTTTATGGAATGCTGCGGTATATGATAAAGCAAGTAAGCAAATTATTAATCTTGGAGGTCTTAAAGAATATACGATAAATGAAGCTGCCGATATATTAATGAATATTGCAGGATATCATGATAAAGTATATCTTGAAAAACGTCATGAAGTATTTTTTGCATATCCTGATGGTAAAAAATCTATAGATATATTAGACTATAAAGAAGACATATCATTTGAAGAAGGCCTGAAAAATATGTGGAACTGGGCAAATAACATACAAGATAGGAAGTCATTTATATTTGACAATTACGAGGTAGAAAAAAATATTTATAGTTACTGGAAAAAATAAAAGTTATATTTATATAATTTGAATATAATTTAATTTTATGACTTTAGATATATTTTAATATTTTTAATATATATAGTCTAAGGCAAAATATTTATAAATTTGAAGGAATAAAATTCAGCTTAGACTGTCTAATATTCCTTCATTTTTATTTTATATAATGCAAAAATTTTACTATTTTATAATAAAAATATAATGAATTCTATTTATATGAAAGTAATCAAAAGAGATGGTACTCCTCAGGAATATTCATTTATAAAAGTTGCTGATGCTATTACAAAAGCCTTTACATCAGTCAATCAAGAAGTTCCTGAGAAGTTTTTAGAACAAGTTAAAGATGCAGTTGAAAAGGTTATTATAAAAAACAATGGTGAAGGAACACCTATTGAAGAAATTCAAGATGTAATTCAAAAGGAACTTATTAAGAGAAACAAATATGAAGTTGTTGAATCATTCATTAATTATAGACGTAAACGTGAAGAAATTCGTGAACAAAAATCTGACTTAATGAAACAAATTAATGATAAGCTTTCTGCAAAAAATGTACAAAATCAAAATGCAAATCTTGATGAAGCATCTTTTGGAGGTCGTTTAGGAGAAACTGCAGGTGCTGTTGCTAAAAATCTTGCATTAAAGACAATGTCAAAGATGGCACGAAAGAATCACGAAGAAAATATGATATATATCCATAAGAAAATTGTGGCCTAATATAGTAATATGTTTTGAATAATTGCGTGAACCTATGTTAAAGGGGTGTGGAAGTTAAACTTCTGCTATCGGTATCAGTTAAATAAGGAGAATGATCTACTCACGAATACACTGACTAAGAGAACCTAAGGTCCATTAATTTGGATAGCTGGAAATACCGAGCCAAATAAATTTATTAAATAATATGAATACAACAGAAAACAAATATTATATTTATGCTTGGTACTATATAGATACTAATGAGATATTTTATATAGGGAAAGGATGTTATGATAGATGGAAAGATGTTGAATTTCATAGAAATAATTATTTTAAGTCAATAATTGCAAAAGAGGGAAATAATGTTGATGTTAAAAAATTGTATGAAAATCTTTATGAGCAAGAATCTTGGGATTTAGAAAGAAAATTAATACATGAGTATTGGGAAAGAGGCGAATGTAAAGCAAATTTTCATGAAGGTGGTAGAGGTGGAAACCATGGAAACTATGGTGAAAATATGAGAAAAAAATTAAGTGAATTTGCAAAAACAAGAACAGGTGAAAAAAATCCAATGTGGCATCATGTATATACTAAAGAACAACTTGAAAGAATAAGTAAAGCAAATAAAGGAGTTTCAAGACATTTTTCACAAGAACATCTTGAAAATCTTAGAAATGCAATACAAAATTTTAACAAAACAGAAAAAGCCAAAGAAATGCATAAACAAATAGGATTAAAATTAAAAGGAAGAAAATTATCTCTTCAAGCAATTTTAAATAATAGAAATGCTCAATGTCCTGATAATTTTATTTGTAAATTAGATGATACTATTCTATATGAAACAAGATATAGAAAAGATATGTTTTCTTGGATTAGAAATAATTTAGGATTATCAAGAACTATTTCTTATCAAATAATTAATAATACGTGGAAACCTAAATTTAGTAAGCATAAAAAATTTGAAAACTTAAAAATAATTATTGAAAAGGATAAATTTAAAGGTGTATCGACTAATCCTGATGAGTGTAAGGATGTAGAATAGAGATTAACACTATTCGAAGTGCGCAACTTCCTTTATGGAAGATGATATAGTCAGTTCTATATAGAAATATAAAGAGGAAATGGATTTAGATCATTATATGACGGGGGATCATAACTGTTTAAGCATACCATTTGATAAGCTACTTGCAGAAGGATTTAAGACAAGACAAACAGATGTTAGAGGAGCTAATTCAGTAAATACCGCCATGCAATTAGTTGCTGTTATTTTCCAATTACAATCATTACAACAATTTGGTGGTGTAGGTGCTACTCATATTGATTGGACAATGGTACCTTATGTTCGTAAATCATTTATGAAGCATTTTAAGGATGGACTAAAATACGTTGAACATAAAACTGATCAAGAAATAGATGCAATAGTTAATACAATATTACAAGATTAATATGAAAAAATTAATACAATATATAAATGAAGCAGTCAAGCCAGAAAACGGTAAAGACTGGGAAGTATATGTTAATGGATCTTTAGATAAAACTTTTACTGAAGGAGCAAAGAAATGGAAACGCTATCCAAAGATCGGTAATGGTTGGTATGCAGGTGGAACAGTATTCAAAATTGTTAAAATAGAAGATAATAAAGTATATGTTGAAGAAGACAGATGAATCAATAAGTTATTATGAATATTTAATAAATAATTTAGATAATTCTATTAACTTATATAAATTATGTTTTTATACTATTAATGATAATTATTATAGTTATTATTATGATTATTACAATTATTTTAACTATAAATATTGCGAAAAATTATGTAAACTATGTATAAAACATATATATTCAAAAAATATTTTAATAACTAAAGAAGATTGTTTTAATAGTAAAATATATGAACAATATTTTAATCATTTGTACTTAATAGTTAATTTTGATTCAGAAAAATTTTCAATAAACTATACTTATAACAAAATAACCGATGATCATCTAATTGATAATCTATATTTTTATATTAATTTGACTAATGATTACCAGTTTATTGATTTAGATTATATAATAAAATACTTACTAATTAATTCATATGAAGCAGTCACACATAAATATAATATAAAATTTGAAAAATATCAAAATGAACAATTTCAATTTCATTCATTATATAATTGTGCATATAAAAAATATGATAACCAAATAAATATATATGAATCTAATTTAGATGTTGATTATTACTTAAATTTAATAAATATTGATAATTTTAAAACATGTAAAATATTTGATCAGTTTATAAAAATAATTTGTAATGTTAAATGTATAGATAAAAATACTAATTATGGAAAATTATTAAATGAAAGAAAACAACTATTATCATCTACAGAAATTGATTTTGATAATATAAAAAATATTTGGATGGCAAAATATCATACATTAGTATTTATGATGTCAAGAATTATTTTCTATAATAATTTTGAATATCCAATATCAACAATAATTTATTAGTTAAATATGAAAAAGTTTTCAGAATATATATATGAACAAAATATCTATAATAAATTTACACAAGAATTTATATATGAGATTTTTGAAAGAAAGGGATCGCCCCCCAAAATAGATGAAATTTGTGATTTTTTATCAAATAAAATTATTAAAGAGTTAAATAATGGTAATAATATAATAGAAATACTTTCGCATGAATGTCCTTATAATATATTTTGTAATATGTTAATTATAAATGTTTTTATAGGGAATTACAATAAAGATGAAGCAAATTATCATATTGTCAAAGAAAATAATTCAGGAATTAATATAAACTATAATCCTTATGATAAAAAATTCAATATAATAACAATTGATCTATATATAAAAACTGTTTATCAAGAAAAGGATAATTATACAGATTTATTAGCACATGAATTTGAACATATATATGATAATATTTCCGCATATAATAAAGGCAATAAAAATACAATATATAGAGCAATTAAGAATTCAGGTTATCAATCATTAATTACTATTGAAAAGGATGATACAGATATGGATATTTTAGTAAAAAACATTATATATTGCTTATCTGATATTGAAAAAAATGCGTATATTGCTCAATTTAAAAATATATTGAATAATGATAGTTATGATATATACCAATCAGATAAACAAGCTAATTTAATTTTTAAGAATCCATTATATAAAACATTTGTTATAGTTAAAAACAATATTAAATATCTAAATGAAAATACTGATAAACAATATGTAAATGATTTTTGTAATTCATATAGAAAAATTACAAAAAATAGAATAGAAACAATTAAAAAGAATAATATTGATTATGAAGACTTAATCAAAAACATTAATCCTAATATATCTAACAATGAAATTATAAAGAAAATAAACAATAGATGGAACAAGTTTGAAAAAAAGTTAATTCAACATACTAAATTAGTTATTAAGGAACTAAATGAAAGATTTGTTTCACCATTTACATTTTTAAAATCTATAAAAAATATATAATATAATTCAATATATAAAATGAAAGTAACAGATATAGAAATTACAGATTCTAAGTATAAACAATATAAAGACGCTTGGAAGTATGCAATGGACATGACAGAAAAGGAAATTCATCAAGCCGTTGAAGGGATGTATCACAATTTAAATACATTACAATCAAGGAGCGGGAATCAGCTACCCTTCACAAGTATTAATTACGGTACTTGTACTTTACCAGCAGGTCGTATGGTAACAAAAGCTCTTTTAGAAGTATCTATGGAGGGTCTTGGTGAAAATGGTGTAACAAGTATTTTCCCATGTGGTATATTTCAATATAAAAAAGGCGTAAATGATAAACCAGGAACACCTAACTATGACTTGAAACGTCTTGCATTAGAATCAACCACAAAGCGTATTTATCCTAATTATGCAAATGCAGATTGGAGTAACAATACTAATGCACTTAAACAAGATAGAAAGCAAAAACAAGAATTTATTGATTCATTAGATCCTGAAACTTATAATAAATTATATAATCAAGTTGGTAAAAATCCTAATATTTTTATGGAAAAACTTGGTTTATTTATTAATAAAGAATCATATATAGAAGTTGATAAAACAGAACGCCAAATAGAATTTTTTAATACTATGGGATGTCGTACAGTTAATCTATTAGACATTAATGCATTAGATAATTTTAAGAATAACGTTCAACATGCTATTGATGGTGAATTTGATAAGATTGATGATGTATTTTCAGCTATTCAAAAGGATGGTCGTGGTAATATTTGCCCAGTAACTATCATACTTCCTACTTTAGCAGCAATGACAGTCAAAAAGGTTGCAAAAGACAATGTGATAGAATATTTAAACAGAGAATCTACGGAATTAGTTGAACAAGTTTGGAATGAATTCATAAAACTACTTGACAAGAAACTTCATGAGGCAAAGGATATGCTTCTCGAACGATTCAATCACATTTGTTCACAATCCGTAAAATCAGCAAAATTTATGTATGAAAACCATACTATGAGTGGATATCATAAAGATGAAGGTATTATTTCAGCTCTTAAACATGGTACTATTGTAATTGGACAACTTGGACTTTCTGAAGCATTAATTATTATGTTTGGATTTGACCATACTTGTGAAGAAGGTATGAAATATGCAAAGCAAATTGAGCAACTTTGGCTTGATAGGACATCAGAATTTAAGAAGGAATATAAACTTAATTTTGGAGTTTATTATACACCAGCAGAAAATCTTTGTCATACAGCGTTTAAAAAATTTCAAAAGGCATTTCCAGAATTTGATATAGAAAATGTTACTTGGTTCTATAATGAAGACAAAGAAAAGGATTATAAGAAATATTTTACCAATTCAATGCATGTACCTGTATACCATGAATGTGATCCTTTTGAAAAGATTGATATAGAAAGCCAACTCACATCGTATTCAAACGCCGGGTGTATCACTTATACCGAAGTTGGTGAGGTTCCATATAATAATATTGATGGAATTGAGAGTTTAGTAGATTATGCTATGGAAAAAGATATACCATATTTTGCAATAAATGTAAAGATTTCACAATGTCATAATTGCGGTGAACGTATATGGGATCTTAGTTTAGACAAATGTCCAAAGTGTGGTTGCGAAAAAATAGACCAACTTGGAAGAGTCACAGGATATTTAAGTACACAAGTAGAACACTTTAATGCTGGTAAAAAGAAGGAATTCCATGACCGAGTAAAACATTTTAAGAATTAAAAAATTTCAAAAATAATTTAAAATATGTTCCCGAATTATTTAAGTAATTCGGGAATTTTTTATTATTTTTAATTAAACATTTTAATATAGGAAAGATAAATGAAAGATATAACAGATAATGATATAATTAAATTATTTATAAAACAAAATAAAAAAATTGAAATAAATAATATTACAAAATTAAACAAACATAAATATCCTGAAGAAATTGAAAAATATTTAATAAATAGATTTGAAGATTCTGAATCATTTACTGAAACAATTTATAGAATATATTATAATATTGAAGTTCGTCCAGTATGTCCTGTATGTGGTAATAAAGTTACTTATTTAGGACAAAATAAATATAGATCTCATTGTTCTTGTAGATGTTCAACATTAGATAAGAATGTTAAAGAAAAGGTTAAGAAAACATGTTTAGAAAAATATGGTGTTGAAAATCCTGTTAATTCAAGTATAGTTAAAGAAAAGGTTAAGAAAACATGTTTAGAAAAATATGGAACAACTTCTCCATTATTAAATGATAATATTAAAGAAAAAACAAAACAAACAAAATTAGAAAGATACGGAGATGAAAATTTTACAAATAGAGAAAAGGCTAACAATACTATTATAGAAAAGTTTGGTGATTTAATGTTTAAAACAAATTATTTTAAAACATTAGTTAAGCAAAATAATATAAATAAATATGGGGTTGAACATTCATCTCAACGAGAAGATATTAAAGAAAAAACAAAGCAAACAAATATTAAAAAATATGGTGGTCCAGCCCCTATATGTTCAGATGTAGTAAAAAATAAAATACAAAATACATTAAAAGAAAGAACAGGATATATTCATCCATATCAAATACCAGAAATACATAAAAAGGGTATATTAGCAGCTCAAACACCAGAAGTTAATGAAAAAAGAAAACAAACACTAATAAAAAAATATGGAGTAGATAATTATTTAAAATCTGAAATATCTAAACAAAAACGTTTTTCAGAAGAATGTATACAAAAGGTATTAGATACAAAACGCAAAAATCATACATTTAATACATCAAAACCTGAAGAAGAATCATATAAGTTATTAAAAGAAAAATATCCTGATGCACTCTATCAATATAAATCTAATGTATATCCTTTTGCTTGTGACTTTTATATTCCAAGTTTAGATACATATATTGAATGTAACTATCATTGGACACATGGCGGAAAACCTTATGAAGGAACAGAAGAAGATAATTTAATATTAGAACATTGGAAAAGTAAAAATACCAAATTCTACAATAATGCTATAAATTGTTGGACTATACGTGATGTAAATAAGAGAAATATAGCTAAACAAAATAATTTAAACTACTTAGAATTTTGGAATATAAATGAATTAAAAGAATGGATTTATGAAATAATTAGCTAAAGCTTCTTATAAAACAATATATGTTCATTATTTTTAGATGTTCTACCTGTTTTTGCTTTACCGCTTAGATGATTAGTATTTGATTTATATTGTTTATCATCCACCAATTCAAATCCTTCTTTTACTATAACGTCATTCATATCTTTCATTAATTCATATTTTACATGTTTTTCTTTAATGACTAATATGAATATGCCTGTTTTGTCTAACATATAATGACAATTTTTTATAGTATCTTTCCAATAGTTATTAAGCCAATCCACATAATTGTCATTTGAAGATGTACTTTGTGTATCATCTTTTGAATAGATTTCTTGATCATAATATGGAGGACATGAACCAATTATATTATATTTTTCCTTAAATTGTTCATTCATAAAGAAGTTGTCTTCCGAACATTTATCATATACATTTACTTCTTGATTATGGTGCAACAATGTTTTTTCAATATCTTTCAAGCATTCATGTGTCAATGGATCTGTACAATCATAATGGCAATTTGATATAGACAAAGCACCCATCATTCTAGCACCCCATCCACCAGAATAGTCAAATATATATGGATCAATTATATCAAAATCATATAAATCAAAGATTAAATCTAAAGCATGATCATACATATATTTAGCAACTACTGGTCTAAAGTTTGAAACACCATACCCTAATCCTGAATTACGTATTCCATTTAATATTTGTTTATCAGATATAGGAAATAAATATGGGCGTTCTATACCACCTTCTTTAGTTGTATTCCATCCCATTCTGTTTTTCAATACTTTTATAAATAGTTCATCATTATAAAATACATCTTCAACAGACATATTACCATCCGATGCTTTATAGAAATAATCTTTACAAAAATACTTACATAAATTTAAACAAATATTACTTGAATTAGATATATATCCATCTTTATTTATTACATTATTTACATTATACCGAATGAGCTTCTCAAATTCCTTTTCTATGTCTTTATAAAATATATTAGGATATGGAAAACCGTGATCCCTATAATAGAGAAACACATTCTGTAAGGCTTTCTTGCGACCTTCAATATCTAACGTCCATAAGTATTCAGCAGTATATTTATGACCGTTAAATTCTAGTACATCGCTATCATCCATTTTATCCATCAACCAAGGATTTGAAGAGTTTTCATATGTATATGGAATTTCTAATTGTATCATGATAGTTTAATGTTTACAAAGTATTTATTTTCTTTATATAACAATGGCCATTTATGTTCTTTATACCATTTTACACCTTTATCAGAACATCCCCAATTTACTGCCAAAATATCTATGTTTAGGTTTTTCATTGTATTACAGAAAGTAATCCAATCAATATATTCAGTTATATTTCGCAAATTTACTTTATCATTCTTTAACAAACATTTACGAAGCATATATGATACTTCAGGAACATGATGATTGTTGATAGAATAAATATTTGGCATAACCGAATATCCTATTATCTTATTGTCAAGTTCATTATGAGTAAATATATATACTGATATTTGATGTTGTAAAAATATGTCTTCTAAGTATTTTTTAAAAAATGCTTTATCAACACCAGCTCTTTCTTGCCACATATATTTCATTCCACCATAGTCTGCATATCTCCATTCTTCAATCATTTCAATAATATCATCATAATGCCTTTGTATATAGTCTAAGTCTTCATGAACTGTTATTCTTGATTGATATTTCCTGTATGTCTCAAAAATCTCTTTATGATTCTTTCTTGTCAAATTATCTTTCAAAAATGTATTGTCAATTATTGAAGTAATTTGTTCTGTCATATATGTACCTTTAATTCCTGGGTCTTTGTCTAAATACATATAAGATAATTTTTGAACATTTTCAGGAATAACATCAAGAGGTTCTATACATGAAACTAATTGTGAATGTGACTTGGTTTTCCAAAATGACAATGAATTATCAATCTTTTGACAATTCTTATTCATAAACCCATATATTGATAAACTATTTACATAATTCATAATAATTCATAATAATTCATAATAATTCATAAATTCATAACATATACTTAATATTATTTTTTGTTTAGCATCTTACATATAGTCAATGAGCATTTATTATTTTCAAAATCATAATAGATGCACCCATTAAACTTACACATGTTACTTTCTTGCCAATCAAAATTTTTCATTAAAATTTTTAGTATATATATAATTAAAATATAGTAACATTAAATAACTCTTTTCAACGAAATAAGGGATCACTTAAGTGATCCCTTCATTAAATATTTAATATTATCAATTATTTATAAATGGTCCACCGCATTTTCTAGTATGAATAAATCCCGGAAGCATCTTATCACAAGTTTCAAAATAAGAACATATTGTACAAACCCCCATTTCACCATACCAATGTCCATCTAACATAAATGGAAACTTCTTTATAATTTCTTCTTTAGTCATTTAAATAAGTTATTTATAATATTCAAATTTTTCAAGTTCTTTAATTATCTTTTCATCAGTACAGTTTTCTCTAATCAAATAAAGAAGAATATTGTACAACTCCTTGTTATTTGGATCATAAATACATTCAGAAATAACTTGCTCTACGGGTACTAATTCAAGAAGAGAAACTGCACTATTAATAAGTTTCCCAATTCTTTTAATAGGAAACGTTTCTCTGCATTTTCTTCTGGAATCGTATGAAACTTTAACTAACATAATATTTTTATTTTTTTAAGTTTTACAAATATAATATAGAAATTTTCACTTAGATATTTAAGTAATTTAAACAAAAAAATGCAGTTACTTAAAGTAACTGCATGTTATGGTGAGAAGATTTGCGAGGTACAGACTTTTGCAACCAAATTTGGCAACCCGCTATTAGGCACTTGCGCTGTTTTACGACTTTTGTTGTGTTCCACCGTATGGCTCCTTACGGAATCTGCTGCTCTTCACATTTTGGAATTTAATCCAACCAACTCTTTTCATAAGGCTGAGGAAACTCTTTCAGTTCCAATCTACTTCTTTAACTTTACTCGAGCTATTTCTTAAAGAATTACCCTTATACATACTCAGAGGCCTATTCTCACATCTACTATTTAGGGCCACTCACCAAGAGGAGTACCAAGATTCAAATCAGGTCCAAATGCAGGATTATAATTAAGTACTTCACCAGTAACTGCATCTACATAAACCTGCTCCCGTACATTACCAAAAATGTATTGAGGATTTGCTTCTTTAGGTCCAACTTGTTTCCGTAATGTTACATAACGTGAATGTGGCTTAGGAATATTTGTTTCCATTAACTTTTCATACGCTTGTTCATATGTAAGTTGAATTGCATCATCATTCATAGGTTCATCTTCAACCCAGAATCCAGCAATAGAATCTTTAAGATTAGTACCGTCACTAAAATGTTGGAACTTGTAAACTTTAGTATCAAAACTACTTTCACTGCGAGCAACAACTGCTTGAAATACATTAACAAGTTCTGCTAAAGTACCATCATTTTCTTCATCAAGATAATTGTTAAGTCTCATACATGTTTCATACCAACGGTAATCATCACCTGCGATAACAAACATTTCTTGACGATCTGCTGCAACAAGACGAGCAAAATCTAACTTTGCTGTATCTGTTGAATCAACTTGTTCTTGAGCATTATCATTTTCTTTATCCTTATTACAACGGTTACATGAATTCATACCAATCATAAATACGGATAACATAACTAAAAATAAAAGTTTTTTCATTTATTTACTTATTATATTTTTATAAATTAAAATAGATTATAGATTGAAAAATATTTAAATGATTTTTAACTATTTTCACATATAAGCGAATTTAACCATTTTACATCTTGTTCTTGCTGAAAAATCTCATCAGTATCTCCTTTCCTATTTTGCCACATAAAGGAAGCAATACGTTTGAATCTTTCTTTGTCCTTTTCACTCCATGCAGGACTTACCTTTTCTCCGTTCATCATCTTAGTGAAACAATAGTCCATTTCAGCTTTGCCTTCATCTATAACATGAATTTTCTTTACCTCTTTCTTCTCAAAGTCAAATTCATATCCTGCTTCTTCCATTTTTGCAAACAATAGGGCACGCTGTTCTTTTGTTGCTGGGGTAGTATTTGTACAACCATAGATGTTATCTTCTCCATCTTCAATTGGAATTTCAAAAACTCCATCCTCATCAATAGAACAATAACATATACATTTTTCTTGACCAATATACTTTTTAAATATTGCAGTTACAGTGCCAAGCTGAAGTACATCACCATTCTTTGCATCTTTAATTGTCCAAAGGTGATAATTACTTTCACAATCTATGGTAAAACTATTATATGTACAAGTATATATTCCACCTCTAAAATCAAGAACTTGTTGTGTAATTCCGGACTTATTATCCACAACCCAATCACCTTCATGAAACTTTGGCTTAATAAAATACCTAAAATCTCGTTTCTCACTTGCTGGAAATTCTTTACCATTTATAGTTGAAGAATCACAAGTGTCGGTAGACTTTTGTTCATTTTGTTTTTCAAGCCAAGCGATAGCCTTTTCTACAGATGTATTAGCATCAATCATTCCAAACTCACCTCCATATAAATGTACCAAATGAATAAGACTTTTCCTTATCTTCTCATCCTCACTCTCTTTAAGTTCGGGGAAGAGGTCTTGCAAGTCGCTTATAAACGGCTTAGTCGTAGGATAACCACATAGTTGACGTGCTTTTTCCAAAGCCTCATCATAGGCTTTAGCTTTTTGTTCTATAGTTTTCATAATTTATTTTTCTTTTATTTTTTGTTTAAGTGATTTTAGCCAGTTAATAACATCTTCTTTACTTACACCATTACAAGCAAATTCATCAGTATTATTCACGACAAACAAAATAGCAGCATTCAATATTTCTGTATCTATTTTATCCTCTTCACTCCATTCTTGTTTTTGCTGTTGCTGAGTAATAAATCTTGATGGAAGTTTTTCAAGCCATGAAATATCATAGACTGACAGTGATGTTCCATATTGATTAAACATAACATATTTTGTCAATTCGTCTATAATGACTTCCAATTCTTTTTTATCCTCTTCGCCCCAATCATCAGGCTTTTGTTCACTTTGCTTTTCAAGCCAAGCAAGAAATTCTTCTTGCGACGTATGGTGTGTAGAATAAAAGTCTGCTAGTTCTTCTTCCACGCTTATAAGAGCAATTTTGATGTTTTTTCTTATCCTATCATCCTCGGATTCTTCTTTGAGTTCAGGGAAGATTGCGGAGATTACAGCAGAACCATTCTCTTTCTGATAGTACTTTGCTCTTTTAATAGCCTCGTCATAGGCTTTTGCCTTTTGTTCAGTATTCATAGCTTGATATATTACATTATGTTTTATCATTTTTTAAAAACTACTACAGTATCAATTGGTATATTATCTTTGTATGTTATTTGTAAAGTTGTTTTTCCTCTATATACATCTATAGGTTTAGGATATTTTTGTCCTATAAAGTTTACCATACATATTGTACCTATGCAAATACACATTGTACTTATAAATGCCTTTTCAGGTTTATAATATTTATCCGTTTCTAGAGTTATAATAACGAAACCAATACATATAAATAATACTGATAGAATAAAATGCCACATAATTAATCGTATAAATTAATCGTATATTTCAATTTTAAAATTACTCATTATTAATTCTACTGGTTCTTTTTCATAAGTCCTTACATAACCAGCATATACAAATCTTTTTTTCTTTGTCCAAGGAAATTTTCTGCCTTCATGAATTTCATTTTGATGTGGTGTATGTTTCCATTGATCTTCAAAAATTCGATATCCCTCATCATTATAAAAATCATAAATAACACGTTTTGCTTTTATTTCCAAAATACCATTTTCAATAGTTACATATACATCTTCTAATGCATCAGACATTGAACATCGAAACTCATGTATGCCATTATTAAACAATATAATATTATTGTCTGTAATTATTCCAAAATTATAATGATTATTATAATGATTATCCATTTTTTCTATAAGTTTATGTATTAACAATATTTAGTCTTCAATTATGTCAATATCATTAAGAACATTAAATGCATTTTCTACAACAGTCAAACCGCATCTAATATCCCCTATTAGCAATCTACATAGTTTAGATTGATTGTCGAAATGTGCTGGCTGTCCATCTTGATTTTCATAAATAGCTTCTTTGTATTTCAAAACCATATCATGTATAGTCTTGTAATCCTGTTCAATAACTTTCTTTGTAATACCTTTCATATTCTTTATTTTTTATGTTAATCAAATATAGTATAAAAACTTAAATAATTTAATTTTTTTTAATTCATTAATACCAAATTTGTTTTTTCTTTAAGTATTCTGCTCTGGCTTCTCTATATTCTTGTCGTTCTTTTGCATCTTCTTCCCAATACCAATCTAAGAATTCTCCGTATGTCTTAAATTTTTGTTTAAACTTATTTAATTCATCTTCTGAATGAATAAATATTGGAAAATCAGTATTCCACAAGTCATTTTCAGGATAACGATATGAACTTATAGCATTACGGAATCTTACAGGTTGTTTCCAAGATGTACTATACTTATGTGGTGTTCTAAATTTAATCAATCCCCATAACCATTTATGTTCTTTATAATAGTGCAAATCTTGATCTGGAGAAAATCTATATTCCAAAACATGTGAAGATGAGTATGGTACTGCTCTAAATTCTATTTTTAAATCTCTATTGATCATATTATTCATAGTTGTTATAATTTAAATAATTCATGAAGTTGAATTTCATCCATTTGACGAAGTTTATAGGTTGAAATAGGTTCAGTATGCCTAACAATTTGTGGCTGTGTATATAGTTTTCCGTGCCAATTCAAATCAATATATGAACAGATTGCTTTAACCTGTACATCTGTTGGAGCATACTTGTATGGAAAATCTTTTGTTGGATTCTTATCACCAATAAAACTACCATATACTTCATTATGGTGAATCTTAATCCAGCCATTTGTATTAAGCCATTGTTCCGGAGAATTTGAATTCCAAATGCTTACTCCATCTTTTGTCATTTCATCATTTAACTTCTTATTGAATAATTGTTCTGCAAGATGTAAATGAATCATTGAGCTTGTTTCGCCAAAAGCTCCGTAAAAATCACCATCTGGAGAAAGCCAACCAGCATCATATCCATCAATAATATTCTTCTTTAAAATACCATTCTCAAAATATTCTTTACCCCAAGATGATTTATTAATATCATCTAACAATTCAGCTTTGTAGTTGTAAAGTTCCGTATCACACATAGGATTATGATATCCTTTAGTTTGATCTCCAAACTTGCAAAGTTCTTCTAAAATATTTTCAATTCTATTTTCAATGAAACTAATTCTTGAGATAAATTGATATTTATAAAGCCAATTATAAATCTTTTCAAACTTAACAAAATCCTTATGAAGATTCTTGATAAGCTCTACATATTTAACAATATAATATAAAGTATATTCGTAATGTTCAGCAGTATCACTTTCAACATCGCCAACAAGGCTTTGCCAAATATTTGCCCCGTTTCCAAGTCCAATACCAAGATGACCCCAGGCAATCCAGTGAGCAGCTAAATTATGAACTCCAATTCCTTCAGCTTCACAGTTTTCACCAAAATATCTTTCTACAACCTCAGTAAGATTAACATTATCAATGGAAGCCCATCTACAATGTTTGTTAAATTCATTCTTAACATTGTAAATAGCTTTTAAAATTTCACCAAGATCATCATCCTTATGTTCAATAATATGTTTCCAATCATAAATGTTAGAAGCATTATTTTCAATGGCTTCTTTATCATCAGTAAGATTAATATTTACACCATCTTCACATGTTTCTACAACAAACTTGTTTTTCAAAATCTGAAGGGCATAAGACTCACACATACCATTAAAACTTTTAGTATAAGTTTCAAATGCTCTTTCCGGTTCACCATTAACAATATTATCCTGAGCAATTTCAAGAAGAATATTACCGAGATTTTCACCAAGTTTAAAATGAACTGTTCCCATACTACTTATATATTTTATATTTTATAATCAAATATAGTATAAATTCTAATAATATTCAAAAAATCCAACAAATTTTTTATCAAATTCATTGGATTTTAAAATATGGTGTAATACAGATTCTGCTTAGTTTTCTGGTAGTTTCATCCACCATTTGACATGTGTCTTATTCATCCATGCGAAATGCCCATCATGAAATTTATTTGTACAGACTTCATGCTCATTACAATCCATCATAGTAATATATATACCATCTTCAGAAGGATATTCATTTTCGCTTGGATATCTTGGAAATTTTATATTACATGTCCAAGGTAATGATTCAAGCATTTTAGTGCACTTTGGATAATGCTCATTAATATATTCTTGTATAACATCATTATTTGGCCATTGTCCAGATTTTGACTTAAATGTCTTAGCTATAGAACCTGTTCCAAATTTATCTGCATCTAATTCAAATCCTGCAGCTTCTTTAAGAATATCAAATATTTCTTTAGTTGACATATATATAAATATTTAAATGTTTCAGTTATTAAATATAGTTATAACATTTAAGTAATTCAATTTAAATAAAAATTATGTTGATCATGTATAAATCAAAAAGAGCAGTTACTTAAGTAACTGCTCTCTATTTAATTTTTGAATAATTGAACTTGGAAAATCATTTGCATATATAGCAATTGCTGTTGTCTTATTTCCTAAGTCAGGTTCATCAAACCATACCCATTTATATTTACTTGGATCAAATCTCCACAATTGTTCTTTCCACTTGTCAATATCTACAGAAAGATATATTAAGTATTCATTCTTCCAATCCCATTCTGGAAAATCTTCATTCCAATCATTATTATGTTTAGTCTACCAATGTTGTAATAACCATTCAGCAACAGCATGACCGCCCTGAACTGCGCCATAGATAGGATCTAAATTCTTATCTATTAAAATATAAAGTTTATTCTTTTCCATAATTTTCTTCATTAAAATCATCTAAATATACAAATTCGCCCCAATAAGTTAATCCATAACTATCATCTTCATACCAAACTAATATACAAGGATAATGTGTAGGTGGATCTATCATATTTGAAATTGAACCATACTTCCGATACTCATTTTTAATATCATAAGACTTAAGAAATATTTGATATTCCTTTTCATTATGAATAATACTTGATTTATCTAAATATGCCATATTTATCATATAACTTCGTTAATACTCCTTTAACTGATCTCCATACTCCTGTTTTTTGTTTCTTTAATTCTTTAGCATATTTTATTTCAGAGTTAAATCTTGTTCTATCTTCTAATTTATCTGGTGTTGTTTTCTTAGCATATAATTCATCAATATCAATATCATTCTTATCTTCTTCAGATATATAATCAAGAAGTTTAATGAAATGCCAATAATTCAAACAAGTTTTTTTAAAATCATTTTCATTACTACAAATACAATCTCTCCTAAATATTACAAAAACTGTATCTAGATCACTATCTTTATTATACATTTTTTTAAGAGTTATTTCACAATTACAATATCCTCTTCTTTTGAATAACTCATTTAATGCTATTGAATGTTCTGAACATTGTCTAAAGAATGTTTTATATCTATTATCATCAGAATCATATCTTATAGATCTGTTTACCCATTCATACCAATTATATTCTTCAATTTCATCAGTATATTTATGATTTTCATAGTCATATTTATGATTACGATTTACATATAATTTAAAGTCATCTTTAGAAGTATTTATAATATCTTTATAAATGTCATAAGGTATAGAATGGTATATACATGGGCAATGACTATTCAAATATTTTTTGCATTTCTGAATTTCTTTGTCAAGATATTCATTAACTTGTTCTTCATTAAAATCATGCTTAATACAATAATATACTAAATTCATTCCATGACACCAAAAACTAGTATATTCATTATTTTTTCCTTTGAGTTCTTTCTTCATAAACTTATATGAAGGTTTCATTCCATAAAATTTCTTGTTTTCCATAATTATAAATAATTGTAAATAGTTTTATATATTTTTTATAATGATTTGATGTTCACTAAAATCCCTCTGTTCACCCAAAATGAACATCATAACAACGGTGCACAGATTCTATAAAAAATCTATTTACGGAAAACCTCTAATATCAATCTACCAATGCTGTTTCATAACTTTTTTATAAATTTAAATTTGTTAATAAAATATGGTTAGCCTCCACCAAAAGGAGTTTTGCTTAGGAACTTTAACCAAAACGTGCCCCATACAGGAATCAAACCCGTCTCAGCTGGTTTAGAAGCAGCGGCACAATCACTATACCAATGGGACTTAAATATTGTGAGCATAAATGGACTTCAACCATAATTCTCCTCATCAGGCGCATTAGGAATTATATGCTATATGCTCTAAGAGAATGTCTTCTCATATTTTTTGTGTTTAATAAAGTTCACCTCTTCAATAACTATGTCATATTGATACAACAATTGTGCCGCTGAAGGAATTGAACCTCCACGTATCTTATCGGTAAGCTCCGTACGTTTCCAGGTGTTAGTAATTAGCTAACTGCGGCAAAAATATGTTGGGATGGGCAGAATCGAACTGCCATCTTCAGGACCAAAATCTGACGTGTTAGCCTTTATACTACATCCCAATATGTAAAAAATGTATATTCTGGTAGAGATTGCTATTCAGTTCCTCATTTAAGTCTAACCAAAACTCATCATTACCGCTTATGGTTTTCATTCCTAATAGCAAAGGACATGATTCTAACCTAGACCCCAGTGTCATGAACTATTTTAATATACATTTTATTGAGCCTCCTGGTCGAATTGAACGGCCATCTCAAGATTACAAATCATGTGTAATAACCTTTATACTAAGGAGGCAAAAAATTTCAGTGTAACAATCAAAGAAAGTATAAAAATTCCCTAACATTTATAATCGCTATCATAAATCTCGGTCTCTAAAACTACTGTTGTTAAAATTATTATTTAATGAAGTAACTCTCCTTTACAACAACTGAAACTTAAAATTTAATATGAAATACTATGCATGTTTCCGGTTAATTACTCCGGTCGAAGTGGTCTGCCTCCACGAGATTAATTAGTATTTCATATATTACATTGTTAACGGATTACTTTCATACTCCAGAGGGGAACCCGCTTACCCATTTTTAAGACGCCTTTTTATAGTTGCGGCCCCAGGAATCGAACCTGGACAAGCATTTTCTGTCTGTAGGTTATGAGCCTACCATCTTACCATTAGACTAGACCGCGATATATTAGTATTTATATTTTATAAATAGTTATTTTCCTTTAAATATTCAATAAACTCATTAAATTTTTCATTAGCAAAATTATCATTATGTTTACCAATATCTATTGTTATTTTTTAGCGCTTCGGGGGAATTACGATATCCCGACCCTCTGATTACATACAGCATCTTATCACTAAGACCATTTCTGTTGCTGTCTCGACTATGTTATCACCATGCAATTTGTTTAGGTGTTCCGTCTATAGTCTGTACACATTTACAAGTTTTACCTTGATTTAGCTCGGCGTCACAGTACTTACACGAAATACTAAATTCACCGAATTAGCGGAATTTTCATCTAACATGTTTCCATGAAGAGCTGCCATTAAAAAGACAGTCAGATGCTCTGCCCCTGAGCTACCGAAGCAATATTATATTTCTAATTCTTTGTGGTCGCAAATTAATTTAAATTTATATCCTAAGTCTAAATATGCTCGTTTTTTATCTATCATATTTTGCTTATCTAACGTCCAAGATGATTTAATTTCAACTATCATATTATCTTTAGGAATATAAAAATCAGGTATTGCACATCTATATTCTTGTTTTTGTGAATCCCAATATTTTATATGTTTAAATTCAACTTTATAATCAATTTGTTGTTTATCAAGTTCTTTAGCATAATCTAATTCATAAGAACTTCTTAAATAAACTTCTTTATTATTCCAAGTTATATGCCAACAATCTTTATATCCATAAACATTATTAATTAGATTCATTTTTCCTTGTAAATATGCATTAATTATGGATTCTTTACAATTTCTTGTTGGAATATTTAAAAAATTAAATATTTTTTGAATAATATTATGTGAATTTTTATAATTATAAATTTTACCAATATCACTTGCACTTAATTGTTTATTCCAATATAAATCATATAATATATCTCTAATTCTATTAAATTCATTTTCAACTTCTAATGTACCTAATTTTGTTTTATCAAATCCAAAATATTTTATTAAAGATTTAAATTGTTGCCAATTATGATTTTTGCAAAATTCATTTTTACAACCATCAGATTTAATATAAGTACTACCACAAATAGAACATATTTTAATTTGTGATGGCATAATATGATTTTTTTGACAGTTATCACATCTACATTTATTAGATGATCTTTTATTTATATATATTAATTTCCCACAATCAATACATTTAGATTCCTTTAATTCATTTTTATTATCATACTTTGTAACATAAGAATGAGCACATTTTTTAGAACAAAATCTTCCAGATGCATAACCTCCATCATGTTCTTTACCACAATTTTCGCAAATCATAAATATGTTAAATTCAAACTTAATTTTATATAATTAAAAATAATAATTTATAATGAAAATTAGTTTGATTTTTATATTTTTGTTGGGCTACCCAGATTCGAACTGGGGTCCTAACTTTGTAAGAGTTAGAGGTTGAACCACTACCAAACATAGCCCAATATAAAATTCAATTTACAGGCAACTTTCTGAAACCTTAGATATTTTTATAGTAGGGAGAACGCGACTCGAACGCGCGACCACTAGTTCCCAAAACTAGCATTCTAACCAACTGAACTACCTCCCTAAGTTAAATCATTCTACAATTCTTGAACCTCGAATGATTTATAGTACCGAGAATGGGACTCGAACCCACACGACCGCAATGGTCAACAGATTTTAAGTCTGTCATGTCTACCGATTCCATCATCTCGGCATTTTATTATATCAATATGTCAAAGACCATTTTTATAAATTATATATAATAATATTGTAAACAACTTTAAAATATTCAAAAAGTCATTTAAAATATTTTAATGTGATCCCGGAGGGACTCGAACCCTCGACTCTCACATTAAAAGTGTGATACTCTACCAACTGAGTTACGAGATCATTGGAGGCTCCTCGATTTTTTTAGATTCAACTGTACAATTGAACACTGGGCTAAGCAAGCCATTGTCGCCCATAATTAGCTGCTAATCACTCTATGTGCTCCCGAAGGGATTCGAACCCTTACCTCACAGATTAAGAGTCTGGAACGCTACAACCATTAACGCCACGGAAGCAATAAAGCTGAAATTCTTGCAAGATAATCATTATATCCCTCTTTTCGGTCCTCCAACTTAATGGCAACCCCTACTCATACTTATATATGATTAAATTTCAACTTTGTGGGAGGAGAGGGATTCGAACCCCCAGTCTCAGAGAGAGCGGATTTACAGTCCGCGCGGCTACCAATTACCGGTTACCCTCCCAGTAAAATGGGAAACCGTATGTATAATAGTTTCCCATAAATAAATAAAGTACAAATTACGTAAGTACTTAATTACGATAAGTTTTTATAATAAATTTTAGAAATGCATAATCATCTCGACAATCATTTCAAGGTTATTAAACTTATAAATTATAACCTACTCATCTTCCCTTTCTTTCATTAAAATTTATAAATGTATAAAACATTTATAAGATTGCTATGTTTAAGGATTCGAACCTTTCCTCCGTTCTTCACGACGGTATGCTGCCTTTACACCAGAACATACAAGTACCGGCAAATACTTCGTTTGTTTAGAATACGTGACGCTATGCTTCTATGGGTTTGATTAGTTGCCGCTAATGAAACTTGCAGTTCTTTCCAAGCCGATTGCGGTCCCAACGGGATTCGAACCCGCACCGCGCGCCGTGACAGGGCGGCATTGTAAACCATTCAACCATGGAACCAAAACATTTTTAAAATAAGTGGAGAAATCCGGTGCTGCCCCGGAATCTCGAGTTTGCAAAACTCGTGTTTTCGCTAGTTAAACTAAATCCCCAAAATATATTCACTAGAACAATCATTGAAAGTATAAGATTAAACCAAAAACATTAATGAAGTAACTCTCAACTACACTAAGTGAATTTTGCATGGCACACAAAGTACCACAAGATGGACTTGAACCACCAACCTTGAATGTATAAGATTCCTGCGCTAACCAATTGCGCCATTGTGGCATTAATTGCTTTTTGTCTATATTCTTAGGAAGCATAACCCAATCAAAATACTACTTTTAATAAATTCTAAGTGTTCGTAATTTATAATTTCATATTTGTACTCTGGGCCAGACTTGAACTGGCGACCTTTACTTTATAAGAGTACTGCTCTAACCTACTGAGCTACCAGAGTATTATAACATGATAAAGGAAATTCTGTTGATCTAACCAACTGAGCTAAAGGCCCTAAATATTAAGTAGGAACAAGCGATTAAAGTGTAAAATGACCAGTTTTATATTGAAGTAACTCTAACCTACACCATACTTAAATAATCTCATAATGATAAAGGAAATTCTGTTGTTTAATGTCATACCGCACCTTACACGGGGCCCATTAAATATATTTACTGAACTATACCTCAAAGACGCAAACGACTCATTGGCAGTGGTTTTTCACCTAACCTCTTCCAGTATCAATTATTGTTTTGAAACACATTCTCACGAATAAATTTCAATATTGTTTTTTGAAATACATTCTCACGAATAAATTTCATATATTTTGTTCAGATATCATTTGAATTCAGCCAGATGGATTTGGCATTTCCTTTCTTAAGGGATGTCGACATTATTCACATTTATAATCATCTTTATATCAGGATAATTGCCGTGACAGCTTCCATCAAACAAATGATTCTTACTTTGATTTCTTTTTAATTTGTTGTATCAATATGTCAAAGAACGAGAACTTTGTAATCATTTGGAATTTTTATTTTCCATTTGATATTTAAATATAGTTTCAATTTTAAAAAATTTCAAATTAACTAAGAAAAATTTTAAAAATTTCTATATTTTATTTTGTTGTACAGGTTGGATTTGAACCAACGGTGGCAGAGGTTAGGGGCGACCTACCATCTCTTTTCATTCCACGCCTATTATCTCCAATCCATAAAGAATTCTTCTGTACAATTGTTGGGCTACCGAGATTCGAACTCAGACCGAAGGCTTCAAAGACCTGCGTGCTCAACCATTACACCATAGCCCAATTTAATTTTTATTTAGCACAGCCGGAAGGAATCGAACCCACACCTTTTGTTTTGGAGACAAATATTCTACCATTAAACTACAGCTGCGTTTTATTATATAGTTCTCAATAAGTCAAAGATCTTAAATAATGTGATTAATTCAAATACTATATCATTGAGTATATCACTTGTGTGATTATGGTTGGATTCGAACCAACGTAGCCCAAGATTACCTACTCCTCAGTTTTACATCGTCATGAAACTTTCAAACGTTTCGGCACTCGCCTGGTAGCACATCCAATCTGCTTCACATAATCAATTTTCAGTACCCCCATCCGGATTCGAACCGGAACCCAATTAAGGAAGGATTTTAAGTCCTCTGCGTAGACCATTCCGCCATAGGGGCATATTTATTAATTTTTATTTCAAAGAACTCTTTCTTTATTTTTTAATATTTAAATTTCCTTGTTTGGAATATTTATATTTCAAATATAGTTTAGTTTTTAAGTAAATTTAAACAGTTTCAAAACTTTTTTCAAAAAAATATTTGCAAAACTTTTTTCAAAAAAATAAGCGATTAAGTTGTTTTATTTACTTAACCGCTTGTCTGCTCATATAATATGTTGTGTTTAATTATTTCCTTGTTTTATATTATAGCAAGCGGTTCTTTACATATATACGCGTCTTGTAACCAATCATTATTTTTTAATGTTTGGTTATTGCTTTGTTTATATGTATTGACTACTTGCTTCATTTATATTTTATTGAATTTAATTAAAAATAATAATTTTCTGAAAAAAATTTAAATATTTATATTAATTTCTTTATTTTTTATTTCTTTAATAGATGACTTAAGCACACATCGTATTCTTTTTATTTTCTTATTTAGTAATTCATATATTACACTACCATCATCATTTATTGTTTTGTTATGTTGTGGCATTTTATCATCATCCATATTTTCATACATATCAATATCATTATATATTCCCTTGAAAATATATAACTCTATAAATCCATTTTCATTTCTATATGCTGATATAAAGCCTGGAAAATTCATTTTTTAAAAAAATAAATATATAAATATTATAGTTAAATAGATTGTTTAAATTCAACAAAAAAATGGAACTTCTTTGAAGTTCCATTTCATTATATATTCTTATAAAAAAAGATTTATGCAAAATTAAATGTTGCAGCTTCGGACAAATCAGCTACAGCATTTGATTTGTTTACATTATAAGTATATCCTACTTGATTATGTTCACCGAAGTTATTAGCAGTAACCTTTACACCATTATACTTACAATTCTTGAAGTTGAATGTCCAAGTATTAATATGAGTTAAGTCACCTGTTAATGCTACATCCTTGCCGGCTGGTTGATAGATTACGAGACCTGCCCATTTCCAATCATCAGCAGTTACACCATTTTCATAAGTCCATTCTACATTTTCAAAATTAACAGTTACATTATCTGAATTCAAATAGTTAGATAAACGTAAAGCATTTGAAGTGTCTACAGTCAAATTGAATTTAGAATCTTTTATAGTAATTACTGCATCATTAGCTGGAGTGTATACATTTACAACATTATGAGTAAGTGATGGATTATCAATTTCTACATTTTCTACAGTCATTTTTTCAAGACCTGTATAGTTAGGATCATTAGTTACTTGAGAGCCTTCAAATACATTATATACAGTTGAACCATTTTCTACTTTAATGTTTTTGAATTCTACTTCAGGGGCTGAATAGTTTACTTTACCATTTGTTTCTCCCTTTTCTCCACTAATTTCAACACCGTCTAATGTCAATTTTTCATTTGCATTAAGTTTTACAGTTGTTGAATCAAGTTTACCACCAACTAATGTTAATGTCTTATAAGTTGTTCCTGTAGTAAGTGCTTTCATACTTTCTTCATTAGTTACTATTACATCAGCTTCGGCTGGTGTTTCAATAGCAGAAAGGTCAGCTGCACTTGTTACTGTTACAGGTTCTTCAAATGTTTCAATATAAGATTGTGCTTTTACATCATTTTCTGTTATAGTACCATCACCATCTTTGTCATATTTGGCAATTTCATCCGGATCTTTAGTACCGATTGCATTTTCAATATCATCAGTTTCTGTAGTAGAATCATCTTTAGTTTCTTGTCTTACTATACCACCGGGTACATACCAATCAGGAAATTCTACTTCATCAATAAATTCTTCAGTTGCAGCATTAATGCCTGTTACTCTTTGAAATAGTTCAATATCTGAAAGACCTTCTGTAGGTATTCTTCTGGCTTTTGCAACTTGTTCTAAAGCTTTTTTTAATTCGTTTCTCATCTATTATATATAAAAAATATTTTTAAGGTTCTTGCGTTGGATCTGGCTTAGGATATACAGTAGGTTCTTGCGTTGGCTCTGGATTTGGATCTACAGTTGACTCTGGGGTAGGATCTACAGTAGGCTCTGGTTTTGGATCAGTAGAATCAGCACTGTCAGCTTCATCAGGGCGTACAATACCACCAGGTACATACCAATCTGCATTTAATGTCTCTTCAATAAATTCATCTGTTGCTGATGTAATACCTGTCAAATCTTGAAACAATACATAGTCATCAGTGTATTTAGAAGTATCAATACCTCTAGATTGTGCTAAGGCTTCTAAAGCTTTTTTAACAGTATCTTTCATATTTATTAAATTAAAATTGTGTATATTTACTATATTTAATTATATATTAAAAATAAATTTTATATTTCATAAATGAATCATTTTCATAACATAGATTGGCATGTAACAGATAGATGTAACTTAAAATGTTCTTCATGCGGTCATTTTGCATCATTAGTTAGTAATATTAAGGGAAATACTGATAGAACATTAGAACAAGCACAGCAAGATTTTGAAATTCTATATAATAAGACAAACAATGGTGAATATGTAGATCAATTATGTCTTACTGGTGGTGAACCTACACTTAATCCATTATTGCCTGAAATAATAGATATTGCTGAAAAATATTTTACAGGAAAAGTCATAATTTGGTCTAATTGTATTAATCTTAATTTATATACTGGTAAATTAATAAATAAGATAAAGCAATATAATATTAGTATTAATGTTACTTGCTATGACTTTAACAGAGAACAAACAATAAGAGATTTTTTCAATACATACGGAATTCATGCTACATTATATTTTAAGAATTTTTCCGGAGATTTCAATAATGGTTGTGAGTTTTTCAATAAATTCTTTACACAAAATGTTATTGAAGATACCGGAGATTGTTTAAGTAAATATTGGTGTACACAATTAAAAGATCAAAAACTATATGTATGTCAGTATCTTGGATATATGAATCATTTTATCAACAAGTTTGGTATTGAAGAAGCTCATAAAATAGGGTATGATGAAAATTTTGCTTATTTAGATCTCACTAAAGTAAATGACTATAGTGAAATTGAACAATATATGAATGATTATGATGAGAATATATGTAAACATTGTATTGATAGATGGAATTGTAACGATATTAAAAGACGTCTTAAGAATTGGACAACAACAAAAGAAAATATATCTGAATGGGTAATAGATGATATAAAAAATTTAAAATGTGAACTTTCTTAAAAAAATATGAAAAAATATGAAAAAAATTTAAATTTTTTTAAATTTAATTAAAAAATAATATTATATTAATTTTAATATGATATAAAAATGCATATCTTTTAAAGATATAAAATAAAAAATATATGATATGCTGTATATATCAAAGTGAAAAGAATTAGTAATAACCTATCAAAAACTTCAGAAGATAAGATAAAAAAATTTTTAGATTCTATTTCGGAAATTATTGACGATAATTTTTATACAGAATTTATTAATACAATTAAATTTGATGTAAAGAACATAAAGGATTGTAGTGAAAGGTCAATAGTTGATTTTTATATAGAATCATGCGATGATATTATAGATGACTGGAGTGATAATATTTGTAAAGAATTCTGGAAAACACTAAAACGTGAAGCTAGAACAAAACTAGTAAAGAAATATGTTCCTGACAAATCTTTTGACAATAATATAGACATATATTTTAATGAAGTCAAAAAGGAATATATACTACACCCAATGAATGAAAGTGAAGATCTTGAATTCATACCAGAAAATAAGGAAATATTTATTAAAAACAATCTTAAGTTAGTAATTGATTGTGCTAAGCGATATCAGAATCTTGGATTGCCATTAGAAGATCTTATTCAAACAGGTAATTTGGGGTTAATGATTGCATGGGATAAATTTGATACAGAAAAGTCAAAACTACGACAAAGTATATTAGATAACATTTCACAATATCCTAAAGATTCTTTTACATATAAAGAAGCATCACAAATTATAAAAGACAATTTCAAATATACTAAGCTTCTTGATCAAACATTAATGAAGATTCCTAAAGAAGGCTTTAACTCAAAAAATGACTTCTTTGAATGGACAAACACAAATATCAAGAAGGCTTCATTCTCATCAATCGGTTTCTCATGGATTCGAGCAACAATAACACAAACACTTAATAAGTTTTCCAATATTGTTCATGTACCAAAATCTGCATTAGATAAAGGTGTGAAGGTTGCTAATATAATTAGATTAGATTCTATAAACCCTCATACTAATGACAATTATACAGACAATACTATGTATGATCAAGCTAATGAAGAATTCTTGATTGAAGATGAGACAATGGATACTAATGAAAGAAATAATCTTTTTAAAGATCTTACTAATAAGCTTTTCATGAAATTGAATCCATTAGACAGAAGAATCATAAAGAAAAGATTTGGTATTGAATATCCTTTTGAAATGTCTATACAGGAAATAGCAGAAAATGAAGGAATATCAACAAACAAAGTAAAGGCATCAATTAATAATACAATGAAAATAATATCAAATAATATAAATGCTCAAGACAAAGAAACATTATTTGAATTATTAAATTTAAAATATTAAAAACTATGAATGACATAATACAAAGATTTGGATTTATAAAATATTTATTAGAAAATGGAGCAGAAATTGCACCATTAGAAATAAATTATGATGAAGTAGAGACATTAGCATCAATGAATCCTTCAATTTGGATTACTAATGATGGTGTAGGATATATTAATGTAAGAGCAGTTAATTATAACTTATTTGATAGTAGATATAGAGAATTTACACAAGATGACCAGCCAACAGCATATGTATGTAAAGATAGCTATCATTTAAAGACTGAAAATTATTTTGGAACTATTAATATAGATACTCTTGAAATAAATGATATATCAAAAGTACAAATGATGAATCTTCATGAACCTGTATGGGACTTTTGGGGACTTGAGGATGGAAGAATAATTAAATGGGATGAAAATATCTATTTATGCGGTGTTAGAAGAGACATAAAAGACAATGGTGAGGGCAGAATGGAATTGTCAAGAATAGAAAAAATAGACAATACTTGGACAGAAACTGAACGCGTAAGAATTCCCGCCGCAGATGATGATAGTGCATATCTTGAAAAAAATTGGATGCCTATAGTTGACAAACCTTGGAATTGGCTTAAATGGAGTTCACCTATTGAATTTGCTTACTTTAATATTGATGAAAAGGAATTAAAGATAACATTTACTGGAGATAATGCTTGGAATTGTTATAGAGGAGATTCACATCTTGTAAAAATAGATGATAATTATTATTGTTTTGTTCATTTGGTTGATTGTATACAGTTACGAAAAGAGACAAATGCTAGAACATCAATATATTTACATACTATACTTAAGTTTGATAATGATCTAAAATATATAGGTAACTGTGGATTATTTATGTATGATAATAGAATATCTACAGAATTTGGATGTGGATTGGCTATATATAATGATACTTGTTATTTGACATATTCAGAAAATGATGCAGCAGCTTATATAGTTAAATTTAATAAAGAATTAATAACAAATTTAGAATATATTCAATAATTTATTTCAATAATTTATGACATACATATCAAATAATAAAATATTAAGAGATAAAATACGTCAATTCTATTTACATGAATGTACTGCATTGGAATTAGCAGAAGAATATTTTGTTAATAAAATATATAGTGCAGCTGCTACATATTATTGTACACATATTAATGATTTAAGAAATACAATAGATAATGATAGTGAAAGATCATATTGCTTTGTACAAATGGCTAAGTGTTATTGGAATCAGCAAAAAGATAGAAATTATAGTGATTGGCAAAAGGACATAATTATTAATTTATGTAAAGAATCAATAATTATAGACAATAGAATAGATGCACATTTACTTTTAGGTAATGTATATGAATTAGACGATCATCAAAAGAATGCTTATTTTGAGTATAAATATGTTGTAACTCATATAGATCAATTAAAGGATATTAATGTAAATGCACAAGTAATAGAAAATTGTATATATAAATTTTTTGAGTATGCCGAATATTATTTTATTGTTGTTCCTGATGTTACTATAAATAAAATAATTAAAAACATTACAAGTGCAACAAATATTAATGTAGAAATAATTAAAGGAATTATTGATAGAATATATATGCATAAGTCTTCAATTGATGAAAGACAAAAAAATATTATGAATGGAATAATTTAATATGAAATTAAATCAAGACTTTTATGCAAGAGATATTCAAAAATATAATGAAATATCATTTAAACCTGACTATTTAGTTGATCCAATAGACTTAAATGAAAATGGTTTTATTAGTAATAAAGCTTATGCATTAATGTGTAGGGATAATGAAATATACTGTGATGAAGTAAACATTATCAATAAGATTAAATCCAATGATGAAAATTATTTTAACTTTAGTAAAAAAATGATAGATATTGGTAGCGCATTAGGTGTCTATTCTATGTTATTACCATATAAATATTCATATATGTTTGAGCCTAATAATGAATTCCGAGTAATGTCAGAAATGAATATGTTATTGCATCATAAAGTAAATGATTATACAATTTATCAAACTTTATTATCCGATAAATCTGAAGTAGTAAAATATGATGGATTTGAAACTAATTATAGTTATGATACTAATGATAATTTTTTATATTTTGATATAAATGCAAAAACATTGGATTCATTTAGTATTAATAATGATATTGACTTTATAAAAATTGATGTTGAAGGAATGGAATATAAAGTGCTTATAGGTGGTATAGGTACAATCATTAGAAATAATTATCCTAATATATTGTTTGAATTATGGCCTGTTGACTATTTTGGAATGACAGTAGAAAAACATGATCAATTAGAAATGTTCTTTAATGATTTAGGATATAAAATATTATGGGAATGGGGTGATTTTGATACACATTTAGCTATACACTCATCTCATATCAATTTTTAATTATTTTTAAATACAAATAATATATAAGAAATGAAATTATGGGAAGACCTTATCAATTTAAATATGGTACACCTGAAGATAAGTCAGACAAAACAAGTAATATAGAAGATTTATTTTTGTCTTCTGATTTACCAGAATTATCTGATAATGATGAAGCTCTTCAAATTCCTGTATTGACTATTGATTTGGATGAGGTTGATAGAAAAACTGAAGAAAGAGCAACTACAATTGCTGAAAAACTTTCTGCATATTATTTTGATCAAAAGTATATTGACAATCATCCATATATTACAAATAAAATTGAACAGGAAATTGACAATATTAGACGTTTGTTGAAAATGTTGAGTGTAAATGAAAAGGCCCAAGATACTTTAATAATGTCTATTACAACAAATTCAGGTAAAGGTGCATTATATACTTCATTAACTTCATTACAAAATTCAATGCTTTCTATGCAGTCACAGTTAAACCAATTAACTGCTAACTTAGAGAACATATTTAAAGAAATGCAAGACAATTGTGAGCAAACATTTGAAGAAAAGGATAAAGAACAATTAAATGGTCAAATGATTGTACGTGGTTCAAGAGAATTTATTAAGGAAGTTACAGAGCGTATAAGAAAGAAAGAACAAGAAGATAGTCAAAAAACTATTTCTGAAATACAACAATAATGTTAAGAAATAATTAAAAATCTAAATGTGAAGTATAAAGGAAGAACTTAAGTTCTTCCTTTTTTAATTTATTTTTATATATAATAATTTATATTAGTTTTAATAAGTTTTTATAATATGCCTTCTTATAAAGATAAAGATATACAATTTAACAATATAGATTCTCCACAAGTACTATTGGGTATGAAACTCGGTAGAAATGAATATGTTGTAGATGACCAAGACAACATTATTTCTAAACCAGATCCAATTGTAAATGCTATTGACATTGATTGGAATAATGCCCAATTGAATGATAAGATAATATCTACAACTGCTGATTTGTTAGATTATATAAAAAATCATTCAGGAGAATCATCAATACCAGAAAGTGATATTATAAGAATAATGCTTAGTGCTATTAGATCATTACAAGCTGAAGTTACTAAGTTAAGAAATTCTTTTAGATTTGGTATTAATTCATATACTGATGAAAATTTTGGAATGTCACAGACTGTTGATGAGCTCAAAGACATTCCTGAAGAAGAACCATTATGGGCTACTGATGAATCTGAACTTTCTTTTATTGATGGATTAGACCTTTCACAAGAATCTTATCAATATATTGTTCCTGTTGAAAACTATCATATATTGCCAAATGATAAACTTTCATATAATAATACTATATCTTTTATAGTTCCAGAAGATAGTGATGGTAAGACAATATTAGAAACATTAAAAGATCCAAAACAATATGCATATTTGACAGTTTCAACAAAGAACATAAATATTATATTTAAGTCTGAAGATAAAGAAATTATTGTAAACATAAATGATATAGTAAAATATCAATATGCTCCAGATAAATATAATATCTTAGTTATTGTATCTAAAAAGGTTGAATATAAAGAATCATTAGTTGGCAATAATTTTATATGGATATCTGTAAGTGAATGGGGAACTGGCACTGATTTGTTTAACGGATATATAGATGCAGAAGGACATGTTGATTATGACAATTCAGAAACACCTATATATTTAGATGACATATATAATATTTCTGAAATTGAATTCAACACAGATTCTGAAGATTATATATATAAACTTGATATTTATAGTAAGTATCAAGATATGTCAAGTACAATTGAAGCAGCTACACCTACAGATGTTGAAGACTATAAATATCGAACAGCTGCTATTACTATACGTTCAATGTCAACATTTGAGAAGATTGAAGAAAATGTTAATCAACTTCAAAATAATGAACTTATATTCTGTGAAGCAAATAAGAAACTTTATATATATACTAATGGAAAATTGATAAATATAGGTAAGGGCGGTGAAGACACCACACCTGAAGAAGATATTATGGAAAATTACGAAATACTTAAAGCACTTGAAGCACAAGGTCTTATTAATATTACATTTGTTAATAGTGATCTAGAACCTGAAGACTTAAAATATGATCCTGCTAATATTAAGGAATATATAATGTCAAATAAAGTTAATATTAGTGATTCTCTTAATGCAATTGAAAAGATTAACTTTATCAATGGTGATACAGGAAAGTCATTTAATGTTACAATGTCACCTTATGGAGAATTTGATATTAGAGAACAAGATGACAATTCAATGGCAAAATATATGACAAAAACTAACGGTGAGTCATATTATGATGATATTCCTGATGACTATAAAACTGATAGATCATTCATATCAATATTGAAAGCTACAAAAAAGAATATTGATATTACAAAAGATATGAAATTGAATGCAGATAGAATTCAAATCGGTGCGACATATGTTCCTTTAAAAACTGATAAAATACATGGTTGTACTCATGCATATATTGAACTTATGAATACATCTAATGAAGATTTCTATCTTGACGGATCATATTTACATTATTCGTATGTTGAGAATGCTTCATCAGAAACTACAGCTGATCAAGTTACATATAAGTCATTAGCATTAGACGGTTTTATTCCTGCTGGTGGAACATATTTGATTCGCTGTAAACAATATTCAACTATTGATGATCCTAATACATTCATAGATGTAAAGACTTATGATAAAGAATGGTATGATAACGGAGAGTTATTAGATTTAAGTATTTCTGCAGGAAGTAGTTTAGGTTTAGCATTGACTTATGGTAATACTGTAGCTGGTAATCCTATAACACCAGCTACACAATTTGCTCAAACTAAACCTGCAAGTCCTGATTCAACATATAAGTTAAGTGGTAAGGGAACATGGGTATTAGCTAAAGGTTTTATAGATGCATTTTATATTGGTGGTGACTGGGGTAGTAAAGGACACTGGATTGCTGCAACAAAATCACAAGGTAGCTTTAATATATCATCAAATACAATATATAAAATAACATTTGAACTTGATCCTGCCAAACAAGCATTTAATTCATTTACTACATCTGATTCTTCAAGAACACGTTGGCAAAATAGTGGTACAGACTTCCAATATTTAAATCTTGATAGAGAATATATAGAATTCCCTAAGACACCAGAAATCAAAAAAGCTGTAGCTGATTATACACCTAAGGCTTCATTTGAACATAAGAATGTAATTACTGACAAAACAAAGCTTGATAAATCTAAACCAAATGCAATAGTTTGTTCATTCGGTATTGATCCATATACTACACGTTGTTTTAACTGGGTGTCAAGTGGATTATTTAATGAAGCAGTAGTTATTATTGATCAAGAAAATAATAAGCATATATTTGAATCATATACAACAATTACTGAAGAAATAAGTGAGGCTTCTACAGAAATGCATCGTAAAGAATTCCCAGTAGATGTAAATAATGCTGTATATGCAAGAATATATAATACATTCCCAGGAAATAACGAACCTTACGCATCTCATAAATGTATTGTAAATATTGTTAATGATGGAGTAAGTGAGCCAACAACATATAAATATTTTGTATGTCGTTTGGATAAATTTGGAAATATAGATGAATCATATAAATCTGAAGAAAGATCATTTACATTATATCCTAAGACATATCAACCAAGAATTTATCAAATTACCGACCAACAAGGATTCCATTGGATTGAATATCAAGTATGGGCAGCTGCTGCTAAGGAATTAAATGAAAAGATTACTGAAGACATAAACAAAGAAAATATTATGCCAATAATTGTTAATACTGGTGACTGCGTACAATCAGGTGCTCGTGTCAATGAATGGCTTGATTATTTTATTGCTGGAGATTATCTATTTAACAAATATGAGCAAATGAATGTTGTCGGTAATAATGACTTATGTGATACTAATATAAATGCATTAGGCACTGGTGATGATACCGGTAAGTCTAATGGATATTTCTTCCATTTATTTAACTGTTATGAAATTCCAACTGATGAGTATAGACCAATAATTAACGGTGTATATGTTCCATCATTATATTATATGGAAGTATTAAATGGTGATAAACAAATTAAGTTATTATTTATTAATTCTGAAATTACAATGATTAACTGTAGAGATTGGTTTAACTTGAAGGTTGATGATGTCGCAGTCAATATTTATACAGGTTATACAATATCAACACCTCAACAATATGTAGCTGAAGAATTAAACTTCCATCCAATATATGAAATATTATATCAATGGACAAATGACAATAAAACATACTTACCAATTTGTCATGAAATGCCATTTACTGTTGTAACAAATGCATGTTTAAGTTGGACAGCTAATACTAATGAATATAGTAAATTTAGAAGTTTATCAGATGCCAGTGCATTAATTGGTTCTCATACAAATCAAATTGATAAATCAGAAAAGGGTAAAGGTATGCATTGGATGAGTAGACTATTTGAATTTAGACATATAACATTATGTTTGGGTGGTCATAAACATACATATGCTTGTACTTATCCTGCTCGTGAAAATTATTTATATACAGAAGAAGGTGAACAAAAATGGTCATATAAAGATGGTGCTATGACTATGCCAGAATCACTTAAGGATGATACTGCTGTATGGACAATAAATATTCAAATTTCTGGTGAAGTTAATGAAAGAACAATTAATTTAAGTAAATTCCCAATAGTTAAACGTCAAGCAGAACATAAATTATTAGATATAAATGTAAATGAATATGAATTTACATATAATGAAAAGACTATTAAAATAAAAGTATCTGATCAAGCGCCATTACGTTTTTATCCATTTATTGATGCTGAGGAAGGAGACAATAATTCATTTGTTACATATTTAATGTGTCAAGCAACAGGATATAAACTTACATCAAATAAGGAATTACCTTCAGAGTTCCAAAAATTCTCAATGGTTATTCCAAAGTCTTATATTGATGGTACTTCTGATAAGCCAAGTTCTGATCAACAAATGCCAATGTTTACAATTATTGATTTAATTGGAGATAATACATATTATACACAATTAGGTAGAATAGATTATATATCTAATAGTCGTAAGAAAATGGAATTTACCCAATTAGCTTATAATAAAGGCTTAAATAACCAATTAATTGAATATCTTGTCATGGCAAAAACATCAATTAATGGATTATGGGCATATTATAATTCAAAATCTGGCAATTTCAAACAAACAGATACATATGATGGCAGTAAAATAAATTTACATTATGTAGAAGGTACAACAGATGAATTTAATGTAAGTAATAATGAAGAATTTATTTTATATCCTGATTTAGTAACATCAGATAATATTTACTTATTTGTATTAGATAGTACTGGTTTGAAAACAACAAAATAATAAGTAGTTACATAACTTTAATTTTATATTAATGAGCCTTCAATGAAGGCTCATTTTTTATTTTTATATATAAGAAATATTAAATCAAATATAAGGATTAAATATGAGTGAAAGAATTAAATTTAGTCAAGAAGAATTAGCTTTATTAAGTCAATATACAGATTCTGAAAACATAACAGATATTCTAACTAAATTTGGTGGTGATATTGATAAACTAAAATCATATGTAAAATGGATTTATAAATATGGTGGTACTGGTTCTAAAGGTGGTAATGGATCAGGCGGTACTGGAGCAAATTGGTCTATATTATGCACATTAGATAATAAACAAACAGGCAGTACTATTATATTATCTGAATCTAACAACAACAAATATCCTATCAAGTTATCAATTAATAGACCTGGATCAGATACATATACTTGTGCTATTTATGTAAATGGAAAACAACAAGGTAAAAATTTCATATTAAGTGCAGAAAATAATTTATATGAATCTACAGTATCTATTACAAATAACTATGATGTTCGTGTTGATGTCAAAAACAATACTGAAGATGAAACAAAACAAGTAATAACTAAATGTATATTATTTCCTCATAATCTTTCATATGCGTTCATGAATAACAATAATGAACAATTTGTTGATCCTACAACTATTTTTTATAAAAATCTTACAAATGGATTAAAATTAAGAATCAATCACAATATTTATGTTGATGCTACAAATGTTCAATTGAATATTAATATTATAGGGCAAAAAAACTATGCACCAATTAATATTAAACTAACAAATAATGCATATAATCCAGAAACAAATAATCCTTATACATATATTGATTTATGGGATATATTAGAATTAAGTTTAGGTGATGATCGTATATTTGGTACTTATTCTATATCATGTAAACTATCATATAACTATAACGGTAATAATGAAACATCATTCTTTATTAATACAACAATTATTCCAGAAGGATTATATCTTAAAATTGTTCCTACTATACAAAATGCTACAATGTATAGAAGCCAACAAAGATATACTCAAGAAGAAATTGATGCAGCGATTGAGGGTGATGAAGCTTATGGAAAGAGTGCAGGTGATATAAAAGATAGTGCTTATAAATTTACTACTAAAAATATAGGTTTATCATTAACTGCTTATACTACATTATCAACTGTACAGGTTGATATAAAAAACAATGGTAAAAATGTATATTCAGGATTAACATTACGTCAGGGTATACCTTCTATGGTATCTGTACAATTAGTAAATACTACACAAGATTTTGAAGAATATAAATTAGATTTTTCAGTTATTGGTGAATCTGAAGTTCCTAAGGTATATGAATACTACATATATTTAGCGCCTGATAGTGGTGAATTAAATTGGTATGATAATGACTTACTAGTAACAAATGAATCATATTTTAGAGGTACAGATGGTCCATACAAAAACATATCATTAGATGTTCTTCAATCAATTAACAGAAACTTTATTGGTCAAGGTTTTATTCAAATGAATATGATTGGAGAAAATTCATCAATTAAATTATATGAAGAATCCGATATACAACTAGATACAACACATACTGATTTACTATTATCTTTTGGTATACAATATAGTGAAGTAAATTCTGATTTATCTAATATATTTGAATTAATATTTGATAACGGTGCTGGTGATGTAAAAGTACAAATTACACAAAATAAGATTATAATTGGTGAAAAATCTGCAGAGATATTTATTCCAAAGGAAACTGATTTTGATGTAATGGATAATTCAAAGTATCATTTATTTAATATTTTGATCAGAAACGTAGAAACCGAAAATGTTGATCAAAGAAAATATGAAATGATAGTATACATTGATGGATTTATTGAAAAAGGTATTTCAAGTTATTTTGGAACATCACAAAAAATGGTATTAAAATCCATAAATGTATTTGAAGGAAATTATTCATTAAATTTATTAGATGTTGCATATATTTATTTTGCAGATATAACACAAGGAAATAGATCAATTACTGATGCTGATGTAACTCAATATTATTATAAGTATATGAGTTCAGATATTGATAATGATGAAATATCTTATTTTGTTACATTAAAGAATATTGTTCAGCAATTTAAATATGAAGAAATAACTGATCAATCATCAACAGTTACAGTAATTAAAGTTGATGGTATTAATACATTAAAAGATTTAAAAGATAAATTATTAGATAATGGTAGAATAAACCATAATGTTCCTTTGATAATACTTAATATGAATTATGATGGAACGCCTGAACAATTTATGACAGATTATTTCTGTAAAAGTTATTCAGAAGGAGCATTAGGAAATGTTGATTCAATCAATATAGCAAACTTTACATATATAGACAGTAATGGAAAGGATACTGACTGTTCAGTAAATTCAACATTCAAGTTACAAGGTTCTTCAACAGGCCAGTTTAAGAGCAAAAACTTTACATTACAAATGCAAAATCCACAAGGAATTGATAATACATATGTAACATTATTTACTCCTAATTTTGATCATAATAATACTAAAGAAGCTAATAATTCATTCTTACCCGAAAATCTTTTGTTATTTAAGGCAGATGCTGTTGACTCAACTCATGCTAACAATACTTCTGCAGGTTTGTTTATAAATGAAAATACAACACCATTTAGTGATTCCAGAAATATTCATACTAATGCAGAATCTTACAAGAGATATATAAAGAATTGTTTAACAGGTTTCCCATTATTGGTATTCTTCGGTTTACCAGATAAAGATAATAATGACAAAATACATTACTATTATATGGGTATATATAATTGTAACTTGGGTCGTGATTCTGTTGTTAACTTAGGATATTATAATATTGGTGCTATATTAAACAATTTATATGAAATAGATGGTACAACACAAGTTAATTTATTAGATGAAACTGGCAAATATGATGGATTTGGAGTATATGTGACTCATATTGAAAATTACCAGCCAATGAATGGATTATGTGTTGCTGAAATTCAAGGTGGTAATCCATACTATGACTTTTCTCAATTTGATTCAACAATATTATTTGAAGATAGAGAAAATAATGAAGGTATGTTTGGTGATTTCTATCCTAAGGGAGAAAATATCCAACGTCAAAAACAAAAAATACAGACATTTGTTAGAGAAGTCTCATTGTTTGGTGGTAAATTATTTACTTTATTGGAAAAAAATATGTCCACAGATGAACTAAATCATTATGGATATGATTTGTCTTATAAAGCACATTTATCAGATAGACCTTACTATGTACCAGGAAGTAATAACTGGATAACAAGATCTACAGGAAGCGTTCCTAATTATAAAAAACAATTTACAAGATTTGGCAACAATTTTACATATAGTGAAGAATTGTCAAATATATTTGGAGAAGCAATAGATAATATCAATAGTAACTGGCAAGATCCATTTAGACATTTTGTTGGTATATTTAATGAAGAGGAAACACAAGAAGAATATGAATATAAAGATACTGATGCTTTATTTAGTAAATATTTCTATTTGTTAGATTATACTAGTCTTGTTGAATATTATACTCTTTGTATGGCATTTGGATTAACTGACTCTGTTCAAAAGAATATGAACATCAAATCATTTAGAGAAGGTGGTCCATTCTATACTGCATTCTATGATATGGACACCTCATTTAGTAGAGATAATGGTGGTGTATATGTTCATCCATTTGCGTTTAGTGATTATTGGACAATGGAAGATGATAATGCAGTAATATATAGAGATTTCTATCCTAATACTGAATTAGCAAGTAAAGCTTCTCAGTTTCAGATAAATATAATGGAAAAGGATTGGGGTAACATTCCATTAGGATTTGATATTCCAAGTTCATATTTATTTGCTATAGCTAAATATGCAAAAGTATTCTATAACAATAAAGAAGATAGCAGATATAAAACAAATCCAAGTTATTATTGGTATACATTAAGAAAAGATAATCATAGTGAACTTAGAAATTCAAAATATTTTATTGAAAATTATTTTGGAAGAAACTTAAATAAGATAAATAGATTATTCTTTAATGCCAACTATAGATTTAAATATTTACAAAAAACATCTACCGGATTTGATGTAACAAATATAACACCTTTCCATGGCAGAGGATTAGCATCATTAGAGGATTGGCTAAATAAACGTTTCCATATTCTTGATGCATATTTTAATATAACTAATGTAAAGACAAATAACTATAAACATTATGACATTAGTACAAATACATGGAAAGATCTTCAAAATAACGGCGTAAACATTTATGATCCTTTATTTGAAGATGTTGCAAATATTGTATATGCATTACCAACAAATGAAGATGTACATATGATTAGAAGTATTTTTGGTACTGGTATGGGCTATCAAAAATATTCTGGCGGTCAAGTTGGTACTATTAGTATACATGCATTAGATTATAGTCCAATATATAATTCATATTCACAAGGTCGTTACCTACAATTTATATGTATTGATCCACAAACCGAATATCAATTTACCGTTCCTAATGATAGTGGTTCGCAAACAATTGGTTTTGGTGGTTCTATTTCATGGACAAAAGTTGCGTCATTCAATACTCTTATTAATAGTGATGGTGTGTTATATATTAATAGTCCATACTTGGAAAATATCAGTGTAACAAATAATGTATTAAAAGAATTACAGTTACCTAATATACCTTCTGTAAAAACTATTGAAATAACATCACCTGAAGCAGCATGTCAATTGAATTTAGTTAATGAAAATGAAACAGTTAATACATACCCTAATTTACGTACAATCAATATTTCAAATTCAAAATGTGGACTTACTGCAAAAGGTTTGGACATAACTACAATAAATGCTCAAAATATTAATTCACCAAACAACAATATTGTAGTACAAAATTGCAATAACTTAAGATCATGTAACTTTAGCGGTTCATCATTAAAGAGTATAGAATTATTATCTATTTGGAATAAGGATATAACTATTGCAAATTCAAATATTTCAAACATATCTATAACTAATTCAAAATTTGATAATGCATCTATTACAATAGTAAATGACTTAACTGTATCTAATATAACATTAGTTGGTTTTGAAAAAATTACAATTTCAAATTGTCCAAATATAAAGAATATTACATTAATTAATGGATCAGAAGAAAACTTCATAGTTAAGTCAATTAAAATCATTAGCTGCTGCGGATATTTAGAAGATGGAGAATATCCTACATTTACTATTTGTGGTAAATCATCTGAACAAGTTTCTGATTCTAATATAAAGGTTGATTTAAGTAATGTTAATCAACTTGAGGAAATTTCATTTGAAGGTACTAAATACATAGATACAATAATATTGCCAGATAAGGAGGAAATAACATTATCTCCTTATGCATTTGCTAATACTAACTTACGTAATATAAATTATATACAAGATAATGATAATCATTTCTTATGTATTACTCATAGAGCAGATAGCAATAATAGATATGCAGCTGGTACTTTCTATAATTCTAAATTTAACTTCACACAAAACTTTACATTACGAGTTAAAAAACCTAATACATCATTAGCATCAATATTTGAAATAGGCAAATTCTCATCTTATGGTGATCATACTGGTCAAGCAGCATTATCATATGATGACTTATATGATTTAATTACAAATCTTGATGGTAAAGAAAATGTTGTATCATTAGAAAATGCATTCTATAGACAAGAAAACATAACCTTTACATTCAGCGGCTTAACAATGCAATATTCAAGTAATAAGCATTTATCATTAGCCGGATATACTAATTTGTTAAGTTGTAAAAATATGTTATGGGGTACTGGATATAATGTTATTGATGATAAATTATTTGGTATTAACAATGAAGGTGATATTACAGTTTCTGCTAATATAACATCACCAAATGTATTAAATATTGATAACATAATTGGTACGTTAACATATGTACATGAAGATGCATTAAAATATATAAAGAATAAAATATCTAATTTCTTATATTCTACATCACCTGGAGAATTAGATGGTAATAATAGACCATTTATTTCATATAATACAAGAACACAAATGTATAATGATTCTGAATTACTTACAGAAGTAAATGTTCATAAGTTCTTGTTTAATGATGACGATAATGATACTATAACATCTATAAGTGGTATTAGTTTTAATAATGCAACAACTAATTTAGATGGCCTATTTACTGAACATCAAAATAACGTAACAACAATTGTATGTAGTTTTAATAATTTAATACAATCAACAGTAAAAAATAATTCATTAATATCTGCATCTTTTGTAAAAGGATTTAACAATATTGGACTTTCTAATGTAAATAATAATTTAACTATTTACAGATCATTTACATCAATAGATACAGTCGATATGGTAAAATATATTCCTATTGATAATTTAGTAGATATTGCATCATTTATAAGTTATGGTAGACAATATAATAACTTAATCAATAATAGCCAAAACAAATATAATGAATCTAATATAAGTAATATATTTAATTTCTACAAGAAAATTGATTATAGTAACTTAGATAATTGGAATACATTATGGTATAGTTTAGCTACACAAAGTAATTTAAGTTATCTTTTTAGTAAAACAACATTTATATTTAATAGTAATTCTAATGATGATTGCTTAATTAAATTACCAGAAAGCTTAAATGCATTTGAATCAACTACAAAAGTCAATGGATTATTCTCTAATTGTACTGGCAAATTACAAAATAATGAAGAAGTTGGTATATGTATATCTAAAGAAACAATTATCAAATTTAAGAATATAGAAAATATTTCTAATTTATTTGCTAATTCAACATTTAATGGTATTAACAGTTATCCATTACCTGAAGATATATTTGATATTGATGACAACAAATTTACAAATATATCAAATATGTTTAATAATGTCAAAATAATAGGCACACATAAAACATATAATAATGCAAGTTTACAAAAACCAGTATACTACAAATATGACATTAATCACACAACAGATACTAAATATAATGTAAGTATATCTAATTATAAATTTACAGACGAAAATTATACAAATAATGTACAATACGGATATCCTATAATTCCACCAACATTATTTAATGAAAAATGTAAAAATGTAAGTGAAATTCAAGGTATTTTTGGTGATTCTGATTTTGAAGGATATATACCAAGTAATTTATTTGATAATTTGACTAAACTAACAAATATTAATAAATTATTTAATAAATGTAAAATATTACCACAAAAATTGACAACAATTGATAGTTCAGTTATAAATGACAAAATATATAAGTTAGGTAATTATCAAACTGACATATATTCATTATATCCTGAAAACTTTATTGATATTGACACAAATAAATCAATATCATCAATAGACATATTTAATGTATATGCTATTGTTGGTGAAAATACTGCAAAAAGAATATATTTGTTTAATGATCATACATTTATATCTTCATCTAATAGAACAAATAATTTGACTATTCTTAATTTTAATGTAGAAATACATAGTCAATCATTATTAACAACAAAAATAATAACAAATAGTGATAATCAACCAGTATTATTTGACTTAACAGAAAACATATTAAATAATACATATATACCAGTATTTAATATATGTTTCAACTTTAATGATGGAATACCAACTAACTATTCAGAAGGTATAAAGGTAGAATCATTAGGTATTAAGTTTGATAATCTAAGCAATAGTATATTATCACAAGAAATGGCAGAAATATACTATGGATATATATTAGAAAAAGGATCATTCTTAAATGTATCGAATCATTTTAATCAACCAAGAACAGAATATTTAGGAAACTTTGGTAGACAATTATCATATAATGCAAGTACAAAAATGATTTATCCTTCAAATAATATTATGTTCCCAACAATTATCAAATATGATTCTATTATTCCAACAACAATGTATCCTAATCAATATATAAATAAGAATGTTAATGAACTTATAAATAGATATAAATATGATGGTTTAATTAATGTATTATGTGACTTATGGACAATACGTGAATTACAAATTGATATAGATGATACATTTAGTCATGAAACTGTAAATAATGATGAAACTGGAAATACTGATCATTTATATACATTTAATGACGGATATCAAATAAAATATGAACAAGAATTAACTGAAGATGTTATAAAAACATTACATCATAATATAGTTTATTCAAATTATTTATTATTATTTAATAATTGGTATAAGTCAATCATAGGTGAAAATGGTAGATTTACATTAGAAACATATCATTCATTACGTATATTGAATGAAAGTACAAATAAACTAATAACAGTAAATAATATAACTATTTCACAACCTGATGTGGCAGAATCTCTTGCTATAACATATAGTTGTAGAGTTGAACAAAATAAAGATAACTTAATTATTAGAGAAATTACAGCAAATTAATAAAAATTATTATATTATTTGAAAAAAATATATTTTTAATAAAATACCAAAAATATTTGTAAGAACATTTAAAATATGACAAATAAACATTGCTTGGTCTATGAAACATTAGGTAAAGTTTCCGATTTAGTTGTAGAATCAAACAATAATGAACAAATGCGTCTTACTGGAGTATTTGGAGTTTGTGGTGTAAAGAATCAGAACAATCGTGTATATGATAAAGATAATTATGCACAAATGGTTGAATCATTACAACATGTAATTGAAACTGAAGGTTGTCCTGGTGAGTTGGAACACCCAAATTCAATGAATATCAATTTAGAGAATGTATCTCACAAAATTGAAAGTATACAAATGAATGAAGATGGAACTATTACAGGTACTATTCTTCTTCTTAATACTCCTAAAGGTAAAATTGCTCAAGCTATTGTTGAAGGTGGACTTCCATTATATATTTCTTCACGTGGCGCTGGTACTATTACTAATGAAGGTCGTGTAACATTATCTACTATTAAGACTTACGATTTAGTAGGTACTCCTGGTTTTAGTCAAGCTAAATTGACATTAAAACAAAATCAAACTCTTGAATGTCTTAATGAAGGTCTTGAAGATGATAACCAAATTTGGGCTATTGTTGAAGATGATGATTCTGAAGATCTTTTAGGTGATGATTCCGAAGATAAGAAGGAAGACAACAAGGAAGACAAGAAGGAAGACAAGAAAGAAAAGACATCCGAAAAGAAAGAAAATTCTGATGCAACAGAAACTTCTGACGATGACGATAAAGATGACAAAGAAAATAATAAAAATAACGATAACGAAGATATTGATATGAAAGATTTAAAAGACGCAATTGATAAGCTTAGTGATCAAGTTGCTTCTTTAGAAGCTGAACTTCATGTGGCTCAAGAGTCTTTGAATGAAACAAAATCTTCAATACCTACTGTAAATTATGATGCAATTGAAAAATGGGTGAAGGAAGAATTTGGTAATGAATTCAAGTCATCTATTATGGAAGCCGTTAAGGAAGAAAATGATGCTGTTATTACTACTAAGATATCTGAAGCAATTGAAAATATTGCAGAAGGTGTTCAAAATTGGGTAACTGAAGAATTTGCTCCTGAAGTACAAAACTGGGTAACTGAAGAATTTGCTCCTGAAGTACAAAACTGGGTAACTGAAGAATTTGCTCCTGAAGTACAAAACTGGGTAACTGAAGAATTTGCTCCTGAAGTACAAAACTGGATAACTGAAGAATTTTCTCCTGAAGTACAAAACTGGATAACTGAAGAATTTTCTCCTGTTGTTGAAAGTTGGATAACTGAAGAATTTGCTCCAATACAATCTGAAAAAATTGAATCTAAAGTCAATGAAAATGTTAATGCATTTATTGAAAGTCAAAAGGCTGGTCGTTTAGATGAAATCGATGCACTTTTGGAATCGGTTGACAATAAAGAAGAAATTGAAAAGCTTGTTAAGGAAAATGCTACAGATGCTAAATATGCAGGTGTATACGTTGTAGAAAATATGCCAGCTGAATACAGACCATCTTGGGAACTTCTTAATGAAGATCGTAAAAATGAAATAGTTAGACAATCTCGTATGTTTGACTTTACTAAAGATGGAGTATTAGAAAACTTCTGGGCAAATGTTGATTTCGCTAAAGAAACTCCTAAGTTTGTAACAGAAACATCTAATGATGTAGTTGGAAATTATCATAACAACATTGTTAAACAAATGATGTATCTTAGAAATAATGTAAATTTATCATAAGTTTTTGTAAATAAACTTTAGATGAAAAATTTATTATTTTTATATATAATTTGTAAAAAGGAAAAATTAAAAAATAAAAAACCATAATAAAAAAATTTTATTGATTTTAACAATATGTTTATAACAGAACAAAATGGTGCTGATATGTGGCGTACTATGTTAACAGAAAACTTTCATGTTCAAGATCAAGAAAAGTTAAATTGGGTTAGCCAATATGCCTCTATTCACGAAATTTATGAATCACAACTTGGTGTAAATGGTTCTCCATTCATGCAACAAGGTCATGCTGGTTATGTTCCAGCTCAACCAGGTGGTGTAGGTCCTATCTATGCTACTCCTCTTAACACAACAGGTATGGGTAACGTTGCAGCTCCTCAAAATCCTGCCGTTGCTTCTACAAATCCTGCAGCTGCTGGTAACCTTTGGAATCAAAAGGTAGGTAGTGGTGATATTCCTGTATCTACACTTCCTATGGCATTGAATATTGCTTTATTGACAGTAGGTCTTGAACTTGTTCCTGTAGTTCCTGCTAAGGGTCCTTGGCACATGCTTTCATACATGGACTTCCCATATGCTGGTGGTAAGCTTGGTCGTGTAAATGAAACAAGCTTCGATGGTAAGGGTGCTGGTCGTGAAAACAAACCTATTTATGTTAAGGTTCTTGGTGATCTTGAATCTCTTGAAGCTCTTCGTAAGGCTGTTGCAGAGAAAAAGATTAAAGAAAATGACGAAATTCAAGTAATTGGAACTGCTCCTGGTCGTACTGATGATTATACAACAGCTGAAAATGAAGTTGCTACAGAAGCTGCTGCTGCTACATTAGTTGGTCGTTTCAAAGGCTTCGGTCGTATGGACGGTGGTCTTCTTCTTGAAGTTGTTTCTTGCATGAAAGGTAATGATCCTGCTTCTATTACAGAAGTATTTGCTGCTGGTGAAGTTACAGTAAAGGATGTACTTGATGATCCTATTAAGGCTGCTAAGGCTGACTTCGTACAAACAGCTGTTGATCTTGTAGACGGTTTCGCTAACTTCGCTACCGGTAAGAAAGAAGCTATGACACGTGCTCAAAATGAAACTGGTACTGGTAACACTATCGGTCTTCGTTTATTCAGCAAGTGGATCCAAATGGGTTCTTATGAAGTAACAGGTACAGTAACACGTCAACAACTTCAAGATCTTCCTCTTATGGGTGTAGATGCTGTTGGTAAGGTTATGGAAGCTATGCAAAATGAAATTACACAACACATCAACCAACGTCTTGTTGAAAGAGTATTTGCTCTTGGTGTAACTAACGCTGTTCAACAAAAGATCTTCCAAGGTATTGATCTTAACCTTTGGATGGGTAAGGGTGATGCTACTCATACTCTTGCAGAGTTTGGTGTAAACAACTTCAGAGATATCTATGGTAAGGATCATCTTGAAGACGCTAACTGGGAAGTTGCTAATGCTGAAGTTCTTACTTCTGCTGAAAATCTTCACACACGTCAACGTAGAATTATGTCTCGTATCTTAGCTGCCGCTACAGTTATTCAAAATGTTGGTCGTAGAGGTCGCGCTACATGGGTATTAACAAATGCTCAAGTTGCCGCTGCTCTTCAAGACGTTTCTGGTTACGTTGTAGCTCCTATGGTTAACGGTATGGCTCAAGACGGTTCTAAGGACCTTTACATGGGTGGTACAGTTGCTGGTCTTAAGGTTTATGTAGATCCTTATATGGATTGGAATGATACACGTATCTGTGTTGGACGTAAGGGTGATGCTAATAGCCCAGGTGTTGTATTCTTACCTTATATCTTAGCTGATCAAGTAAGTATTACAGCAGAAGGCACAATGGCTCCTAAGATGCTTCTCAATAGTAGATTTGCAATCGCGGAACTTGGGTTCTACCCTGAAACTATGTACTTCACATTCGCAGTACACTCAGAATTTGGACTTATCTAAAAAATATTTAGGCAATTTTGCCTCTATATATTTAGATTTGAATTACAACAATTCAAAATCGGAAGAGAGGAACTTAAGTTCCTCTCTTTTTTATGTTAATTATCTAACCAATTCTTTAATTCATTTATATCCCAAAATTCTAAATAGTTTAAATTATTTTGTTTAGCTATATTTCTTTTATATACATCACTTATTGACCAGCATTTTATTGCATTATTATAGAATTTTGTATTTTTAGATTTCCATAATTTTATTTTGTTTATATCTTCTTTAGTTCCTTCATAATGTTTACCGCCATGTGTCCAATGATAGTTACATTCAATATACAAATCTAAATTTGGTATATAAAAGTCACAGGAGAAGGGGTATTTGTCTGACTTATATTGTCTTATTACATCTGGATATTTTTTCTTTAATAGGTCATAAGATTCCAATTCTGATTTTGAAGTGTTGAATGTATGATTCTTATGTTTTGTATCATATATCTTTTTAGTAATTTCTTTCCAATTATATTTTTTCTTAACAATATCAGATTGTATTGGATGTTCTACTCCATATTTTATTAAAGAAGTTTGTATAATTTTTTCTTTAACAATATCTGATTGAAATGAATATTCTACTCCATATTTTTGTAATGATGTTAATTTCATTTTTAATAATATGTCTTGAATATGGAATTTATTTTTGTCTTTTATTTTTTGTATAACTTCTGGTATTTGAAAAGGGTTATCTACATTATATTTTTCTTGTATTGTTTCTTTTGCTTTCTTTCTATTTGTAATACCATCATTATTATTTTTTACACATGTTGTTTTCCATTTTATATTTACATTTGGATCTAGTTTTTTGCATCTATTAGAACAATGAGCTCCATATAATATTCCCTTTCTTCCAGCAAAACTTAATTGTTTACCACATACTGGACATACTGGAACAGTTTCAATATTATAATGAATTCTATATAATGTTTCTCGATGGGATTTTGAATCAATAAATCTATTATTAATATAATTTAATATATTTTTATATTTCTTATCTTTTAATTTGTTAAATTTTATGACATTACTTAAGTAATATATATTATTTTTGAAAAATACTTTATCTATTATATTATCATAGTTCATTTATTAAAATAAAATTTATATATAATTTAAAATAGTATAAATAATATTAGAAAAACAAATTTTTTAAATTGAAAAATAATTATTTTTATATATAAAATTCGAATTATACAGTTTAGAAAAATAATAAATATATTTATATATCACATTATAATATGGCAATTCCTATTCATTTACAGCAATTTAAAGCTGCGGGAATCTATAGAGTGGTTTTTGATAAATCTACTATTGTAAATTATGATACTGAATTATTGAGACTTGTCGTTGGATATTCAGAGCAAGGTCCTTTCAATACACCAGTATATGTCAAAGATCCTCAAACATTCACAGCTTTATTTGGTGGGATAAACAAAAAATTAGAAAAGCGTGGTATATATTTTCATCGTTTAGCATTACAAATGCTTCAAGTTAGTCCATGTTTGGTACTTAATCTTAAGAAGTTTAGTGGTGAAACAGTTGATGGTGCAACTATAAGTACGGAGTTCAATCCTACAAGTGAACCATTATCAACAGTTAAACTTAATGTGGAAGATATATATGATACTACACGTTTCTGGACATTAGATGCCGATAAGTTAATTAATCTTAGAGATGTTGATGGCAATATAATGGATCAATATATTAATATTGCTACAACAAATACTAAGAAGACATCTGCAACATTATTTATACGTAAAGCATCTGGATTAAAAGTTTCTGGATTTAATATTACAGTTAATGATTGGTATTCTGATAAACCTCAAGAAATGCCAGAATTCTTAGAGAAGTATAAGAATAGTCTTATTAGTGATTTCTTTGCTGAAATTTATGTATTTAAAGGCAAGTTTACTGCTAAACAAGTATTAGCATCTGATACATTAAAGAATTACTTTATTGTTGAAACTATGAGTGATGGCAGTTACGAATTAAAACTTCGCGATAAAGTATTTAATGCATTTGGTGATGCCGTTGATACTCTTGATACATTATATGCAGATGAGACTTCAAATGCATTAGGTCATTATGTTGGTTGCCTTATTCCTGAATTTAAGACAAAGAATAATTCTTATGCATGTCTTGATGTTGCATTTAACCAAGATATTGATATTCATAATATGATGATGAGTTTCAATACAGATCTTCTTTATGAGTATGAAGATTGTGCTATTGATATTTCTGGTCGTATTAACATACCTACAGCAGACGCATTAGCATCTGGTAATGTTATAAATGATACATTATCTTTGGATAGTTTATTTGATGGTACAGCTACTACAACAGTTCTTGGAAACATAAATGCTAAAGTTGTTACCGATAATCTTAAGATTAAGTCTTCAGTATTAGATGACAATAATATGCCTAAGATTGATTTTGTTGCTAATAAGAAATCTATCAATGGTACTTTATATGTAAAATCTGTTAGTGAAGAAAACATTGTTCTTGTTCAAGTAAATGACAATCCTGAAGGCGAAGCCGCAAAATCAGTAACAATTCAATATGAACCTGGTACAGATACTCGTAAAGAAGCTGAAGATAAGTTTGGTGTAGTATTCAAGAATGCTGAAGGTTATGAATTAGCAAAAGGTCAAGGTACTTCATGGCCAGAAGATAACGCATTTACTGAAGAAGGTCATTATATTGATGGTCCTGAAAAAATTATTACTTCAATAGTTTCAATTGAACCATCTGGAGATGATGCAACATATACAGATCTTGATAAGAATCTTAGAGTTTCAATGACAGATGTTAGTTACGAAACCGTTTCTAACTATAATGATGACAATTCAGTATATGGTTCATCTATAACATTCGTTGATTATGTAGAAGATAATTGGGAATGGAATGAACAATTTGAGCTTACTGATGGTATTAAGCAACCTGCATTAGTTTGCAATAGCGAATATTATGATCGTTCTTTATTAGCAATATTGCACAAGGGTGATTGTATGATTGCAGATGACGGTAAAGTTGATTATAATGAAGATGGTGACGCAGAAAATGATGTAGATAATTTCCATGATGCAGTATATGTTCAAGATATGGGTACTAAATATGATGCAGATGGCAAGTTTGTAGCTCATTATGTATTATTTAGTGGAGAGCCTTTAAGATATGAACATAGTGCAGACGGTAAGACTAATAAGTATCTTGTTCGCGTAGATGCTCCATTAAACCAAGAAATTGGTACTATGAAGCCTTACTATTTTGAAGGATATACATACAACATGCAACGTCCTAATGGAACAACTATGTATGATAAGTTACAATGGCAAAAGAATATTCTTTCAGTATTGACAGAATATAAGGGTCTTCGTACAGGTCTTCTTAATAAGTCTGAAATTGATTATCGTTATGTAATTGATACATTCCAATCATTCCCAGATGCATCTATTAAGAAAGAACTTTCATTCTTATGTAAAGAAAAGCAAAGTGCATTCTGTATTGCTAACTTCCCAAGTGTACAAACATTTACAAAGTGCCCATATGCTTCATTTACAGATTCTAAGGGTGTATTCAATGTTGATTATGTTGTTAAGGGATGTAATAAGAAGAAGGCTGCATCTATTTCATTCTCATTACCAGATGATTCAGAAGGTGCATCATTCATAGCATTCTATACTCCTCTTAAGTTCTCTGATGGATATCTTGATACTATTGTTCCTTCTGCAGGTCTTGTATCTAACTTATTTATACAGAAGTATATGACACGTCAACCTTATTATATTGTTGCTGGTCCTAACTATGGTAGAGTTAATGCTAGTGGTATGATTGGTCCTGACTATAAGTATTCAATGGATGAATTACAAATTATCGAACCATTTGGTGTAAACTGCATGGTATATCGTCCAAACTTCGGTACATTCATTAATGCTAACCAAACTGCTAAGCAAATTCCACTTAGTGCTCTTTCTAAGGTACATGTACGTGAACTTGTTATCTATCTTATGGATGAGATTGAAAAGGTTCTTCAAGCTTATCAATGGGAATTCAATAACTCTCGTACACGTGAAGCTATCTTAGGTCGTGCTAATGACATATGCGCTAGAGTAATGAGTAATGGTGGTCTTCAAGCTTATCTCAACATTATGGATGAATCTAACAATACACCTGAAATTATTGATAATGAAATGGCTGTTCTTTCTACGCATATCGAACCTGGACAAGGTTGTGGTAAGATGGTTCATGAACTTACATTATACAGAACAGGTCAAATGTTATCAACAATTAATGAATCTAGATAAATTTGATAAGAAATAAATTTTAATATAATATTTAATATGGCGTTAGAAAATCAAAGAAAAACAGGTCAAACAGTATTATATAAGACAGGTGATTTAGCTACTACTGGTGCACCAATTCAAGATAACCTTCCACATATTCGTTCAGTTAAGTCAGGTATAAACAAATGGGACCCTGTTCATAAATCAATCTATGAAGTAGCATTTTCATTGCCTACTCCAATTCAAGGTCTATTTATGGAAGATGTGCCTATCCTTTCTCAACAAGTATATAGTGTACAAGGTTTGGATGCATTACAAAAGACAACAGCTGCAAGTACCCAAAGATTCTATGGAGTTGATGTATCTTATTTGAATCCTGTTCTTGATAATACATATGCAGACATTACAATAGTATTCAATTTGAACTTACGTAATGTTACTGATAACTTTGTTCTTAAGATCTTCCGTGCATGGGAAAACCTTTCTTATGATCTTGCTGATGGTACTCGTTCAATTAAGAGTGATTATTGCTCAGCATTCATGAAGATTGCAGAAGGTAACCGTAACGGCGATGTTTGGAGAAGTTATGAATTCAAAGACGTAATGCTTACTGGTGTTACTGGTCTTGATGACTTAGACTATACTTCTAATGATGCAAGACAATTAACATGCGTATTCCGTTCTGACTATTGGTATGACACATTAGCTGGTGGTTCTGAAGCTGCTGGTTAAACTATATATCATCCACAATTATTAAAGAGAGAACACAAGTTCTCTCTTTTTTGTTATATATTATTATAAATATATAAATATTTTTTTCTAATTTTTGTATGAAACTAATAACTACCGATAAGCAAGGTACACAATATAAGTCAAATGATTTAATTAATAAACGTTATTATGTAAATATAAAGAACAGGGAATTCAATTGCTATTATATATTTGTAATAAAAGATATAAAATATAATGACGTAAACTATAATATTACTTATGAATGTGAACGTTGTTTTTGCTTAGCTGTTCCAATCATTAAGACTGGTCGTCATGCATATTTATATGATAATTATAATTCAGTTACAATAAACTATAATTATGATAAACTATATGAACTTTCTATGGATGAATATCTTAATACATTCAAAATGTTCATAAAATGTGATAGTATGTTAGCAGATGAACTTCCAGTAAAAATAATTCAAGATATATAATTTTTATATATCTACATCAGAAAGGGCTTAAATAGTATTTATATAAATTTATATTATTTTACTATTTAAGCCCTTCTCGGTATAAGTCTGTTATATCAGATGACATATTTTAACCTTATTCAATATCTGTATCTACATCTTGCCATGGGTGTTCCTTTTCATGAGGAGTTGTTTCAGATACTTCAAGACCGAATTCATAGTTAAGGTCATTGATAGTATCATTATATGCATATTTGTTTAGTAGTCTATGGGCATAGTTGAATTTGTCAAATATAGCCCAGATTTTTGAAGGTGACTTTGGCGAAGGATAGCCGCCGTTTACATAATGTTGCCAATCCACAAGATTTTTGAAATCCTTGTATGTAAGTTCAAGTTCTGTAAGATATTCAGCAGCCTTCGCGATATTCTTATATTTTTTCCAAAGAACTGTATTTAGATATTCGCGTTTCTTTGCTGAATCCTGCATAATCTCATCAAATTCCTCAGACTTATAATCAGTAAATGGTTCATATTCCTCATTATCTTCATCAGTGATCTTAAGATCTTCACCATTCATATATGAGCTTAAGAATGAATGACGTAAGTTGGTAATGAATAGTCTTTTATTGAAATCCTCTTCAAATCTTGATATAGCTTTTTCCTTGAGCTTATCATTATTCTTTAGTGCACATATATTTACAAAATCAAGATATGTCTTCTTGTCAATAGGTGTAAGTTCTTGTACTTTTGTAAGATCATTTATTTTAATATCATCAGACATTGCACAAATCTCACCTTGAAGACTATCACAAGCATCTACAAGTATATGAATTTGCTCAGTTAATGTATGACCGTCAAGGCCAAACTCATCATTAGCCGCTTCATAATATACACTAAGTTTTTGAAGTTTTAACTGCTTTTCCTCTTCTTCTGTCAAATTTTGTTTTCTTTTTCTTGCCATATATAAAACTTATTTTTGATTATTTTCTTGTCCTTTACTTTGCACAATCATTTCCATTTTCTTCATATTTATTGCAATGACTTCTTCTAAACTAATGCCTAAATCTGAAGCCATATTAGCAACATCATTTATAATATCTCCTAATGATATGGCGATTCTTACTTTGTCTTCATCATTAAAAGATCCATCATTATCTTCAAGAATATATCTTAGCTTATCACTTATTATACCTGTATCTTTTATAATAGCAAGTATCATGGAAAATGGTCCAATTTCCTTTTTATATTCAGACAAATTATGTACTGTTTCTTGATATGAGTTAAAATCCATAGCTATAATCTAATATTATTATAATTAATATTGTTTTCTTCCATAAAATTATTTATTAATTGTTTCAATAAATTGCTTTTTTGTATACCATGACAACCAAATGGATATCTATATTTATTTAAAGGATATACGGTATAAGAACTTAAGCTACTATATCCAAACATTATAAGGTCTTTCATATCAATATTATCTTGATTTAATGTTTGAGAAAAGAATGAATCTTCAGCAAAATATGTAGTGTTAATTAATGTATCAAAAAGTATATGTGTTTCTAAATATTCTGGTACAACACAGTAGTTATTTACTGCTTCAATACATTTATCTATATTTCTTAATGAAAATCCACCATTTAAGTACATATATTTTTCATTATTTATATTTTTTATTAATGAATTAGATGATCTATATAGAAAATATTCGTATGATCCAATATAGTCATAATTTTTGTCTATATAATATTTTAGTATGTCATTAAATACAAAGGCATCAATTTGTACAATAAACATATATTTATATTTGTACTTTTTAGACATATCATTATATAGAAAGTTTGTAAGTAACATATTATTATATCCATTTACAGATTGAAACAATAAAGGATTGTCTTGAGATATATACAAATTATTATTATGTACACGTTCTTTAATGTCTGGTCTTAAATAGTCAAATAATATATTTGTATCTATTGTATTAGGTATATGTAACATAATATCACAAATATCACTACCAAGATATAAATCAAGAGTTCTATTTAATGACAATATTTCATAATCATATAATTTTTCTTTAGATACATTCAAATATAAAACACAATCTTTCATTTAATTTCATCTATATATTTAGTTAATATTCCAATAATTTATTAATTGATTATATATTTCTTCATTATTTATTTTGATGCGTTCTAATTGTTCATTTGTAGGTTTTAACATATTATAGTCTATACATGTATTATATGATAATTCAATCCATCCTTGTTGTAAGCATATTTTTTTGTTTAATATAAAAAGTTTACAATTACTTGGATATATTTTATGGTATTCATCTATTACTGAAAAATTAAAGTTTTCAACATAATCTATAAGACATTTCATAGCATCTCTATTATATATATTAAATGTTGTACCTGCGCATAATACCGTAGAATTATCAAATATTTCATATAAATTATCATAATTAATACTTTCATCAATTCCCGTCATCAAAATACCATCTAACACATATGAAGATGATCCTAAGTATATTGCCGGACCGTGTATCTCTTTAAATTTTGAGATAGTTTCATCGAGAATATTAGATATTTGTTCTTTAGACTTTAAAAATCTAAAATCTTCTTCTAAAACCAAAGTATATTCATCACCATTAAGATAAGCCATTTTTATACATCTATAATGACCCATTAGCATATTAAAATATTTTGTTTTTTCTAATGTTGCTGCATTGTCATAAAACGATTCATATAATTTATCATATAATGATGTTGGAAATTGTCTAACTTCATAAAAAATATCGGAATCATTAAGATCTACTCTATCTAATTCTTCATTACGATTTATTTCATTATCTTTATTTAATATATATGTCAATAAATAAATTGAATCAACATATTTCTTCCAATCAATTTTTGTCATAAATTAACATCAATTATTTTGTATGGGTATTTTTCTTCTGTATATATTTTTGTTTTGGCTAATCCTTGAAGATATATTTTTTTAGGAGTAACCGTTGGGCTAAAACAATCAATAATATCATATAAAGTATATTCACTGGCTAATTCTTTAAGACCAAGACCTCTACCTATACTTTGCATATTTACTACCATGCTTTTAAATGATTCAAACAATACACCATAGCAAAGATTGTTCAAAGTAATACCAGTTGACATACATCCATAACTACCAATCAATATACAATCATTATTTTCTTTCAATAATTGTTTTATTTGGTCTCTTTTTTTGGCTTGTACTGAACCTGTAATAATTTCAATATGTCTATTTGGAAATCTTTCTTTAATGATCATATGCAAATCTTTAAGATATTGTGTATGATGACCAAGTATTAAAGTATTGTTTTCACATTTAGGCAATATTTCATTACAAAGATAGTCTATTCGTTCAGTAAAGAAGTGTGTCATCATTCTTTCAACTACTAATGAATTGGTTGCAGTATCAGCGGCAATATGTTTTCTAAGATATTGAATATATTTATCTGTTGCTTTATAAGGTTCATTTTGTTGATATAATGTTGCTTTTACTTGTTGAACCATATACGGTAAAGTCTTAACATATTGTATTTGATATTCTGGATGTTCTAAAGGTATTCGTACATTTCTTCCTTTAGCGTCCTTTTGTGTATTAAATTCAGAAATAGCATATTCCGCGCATTTGATGAATACTTCCTTTTGTTTTTCAATATTCTGATAAAAAAGTCTTATTTGTTTTATGTTTACTGGTGATATATATCCAGCATCCATCAATTCTTTCGGACGTATTTCCTGAATTTTTGCTCCCAATAATGAATGTATACAATAGAACTCAATAGTCTTTTCTTTTGGTAATGTACCTGTCATACCAAATGCAAGTTTTTTCTTTTGCATAAATGGTTGACTAATGATTGTTTTTATTTGTGCAGCTGATGCTCTATGCGTTTCGTCAACAAATACACAATCAAATTTGTCAAAGAACTGGGGATTATATTTACTATTTGTCTTTCCTCTTTTAGGTTTTTCAATAAACTTAATTAGACTTTGGAATGTTCCTACTGTCAAATTTGATGATTCTACAAGTTTGCCACCACCCCATACACATTCTGTCTTAAAGAATTCTGCATATTCATTAAAGTCATTATATGCTTGCTTTACCAAGTCAATAGATGGAACTATCATAAGTATGTTTTTCACACCCATATATTCCATTGCATATCTAAATACTATATATGCTATTAAAGTCTTACCTGCACGTGTAGCTAATTGAGATACTGAGCTATTCCATTGCAATATTTTATATGCAGCTTCATATTGATATGGACGAGGTGTACGATCTAATCCCCAACTATCAACAATATCTTTAAACTCTTCAAATGAATGCTTAAGATCATGTTTCAATAGATGTTTGTTTTCTATTAGTCCATCAAATGCAATATTATTTTCCTTAAAAAACTTATATATTACTTGCCAAAGTCCAATACTACAATAATATATTTTCTGTCCCGATGCTTGAGTATACTCCCATATAAAGTCTTGTGTATAAGGAATGCCAGTATATGTTGGTAGATAACAAATTGGATCTATAAGATTAATATGATCTTTTAGTTTCTTTAAGTTTTTCTCATCAGTCTTGTCATCAAACTTAAGAAACAAATATCGTAAATCTTTTTCAGTAAATATAAAATGTATCATATATTAATATAGTTATAATATTTCAAAAAATTTTCATATTCTATATTGTTTAATATATTGTTGTTTGTTATATAATTTTTATCATAATATATTGAAGAAGAAAATGTACAATTATCAGGATATTCTTTATTAGGCCATTCAATTATTATATTTGTTATTATGTCATTTATAGATGTTATATTTTCTATTCCTATAATTTTGTTGTACCATTGTTCCGAAAGCATTCTAAATTGTGAAATCTCTCTTGGTGATCTATAGTCATTATCATATACATTTTTTATATACGTAATAAATCTGTCTATTCGATCATTAAACTTATATAATAGTTTTTTAGGATATAACCAATAAAATGAGCCGTTGAAAAAGAAACTATTAGTATTGCCATTTTCTATAGTTGGCATACTTCCATATAAACAATAATTATCATCTAGCATAAGTTTTTGTTCTACATCCTCAATATTATGTAGATTTATATAATTACTTACAGCTATCCAGTTTTTGGTAATTTCAGTATCTATATGAGAATCTGTTTTATTATGACCCCAATATACTAAACCATCATAGGTATCTAACTTACATATTATTTCATTATAAAAATGTATGCCTTCCCGATATTCATAGTCATTTTTGACAATTCTAAATTCAACATCTTTACCATATATGTTTAATGATGATATAATATGATTTTTTTTGTTTGATATATAAGAATCATCAAAATTATTTGTAGACAAAATAAATATATAATTGTCAAATATTTTTATATATGGTTTTAATGAAGATAAATGAAAGTTCATCATGTATTCATCATTATCTATATAAAAGTAATATATTAAAGTTTTATAACCCATTAATGATATTTTCATGATATTTTTCAAATTGTTCAAAAGTCTCTTTAGAATATGAATGCAAATATATAGAATCTTTATAAAGATATGGACAATAACTTGGCGTAATATACCAATAGTCATTATGAATAATATTGTGCATATTTAAAGGTACTTTACTATTATATGCATAATCGGTAATAGATAATATATGTCTATACCAATCTTCAGCACATCCATATAAATGATCATAATTTTCCTTATATTGATCATACTGAGAACATATATCAATAAATTGTATATATTTTTCTAAGTTATCCTTATATTTATATATTATTTTTTTAGGATATAACCAATAGAATGAACCATCATATAAAAGATGAGATTTATTACCATCATAATAGTTTAATAATGCTCCAAAGATACATTTATCTCCATATATTAGATTATTTTCTATATCATTATTACTAAATAGATTTATAAAATATATGAAAGATACCCAATAATTAATTAAGTCAAAATTAGTATTTAAATCATATTTGCCATGTCCCCAAAATACTAATCCATCATATTCATTAAGTTTTGAAACTAATTCATTATAGCAATGTATACCTTCTCTATATTTCTTATCATTTTGTACTATGACAAATTCTACATTCTTATTATATAATTCTAAATAATCAACTATGTATTTCTTATAAAACTCTATGAAAGAAACATTAGTCAAGTCATCAAAAGACAATATAAACTTATATGTATCAAAAATTGTTATATTTGACTTAAGACATTTTAAATGAAACAGAAATCTTTCATTTATTTCTGTCCATTCTGGAAATATATAAAAGTAAAATACTAATTGTTTCTTCATATCCAACCTAATTCTTTCATTAGTTCTATTTTATTATGTCCATTATCATCCTTTACACCAAAATGATGTACCGCAAATGGTTTTTCCGATATTTTATCTAAAATTGTATCTATTTGATTATCCATGCAAAATAACAATGCATCTTCATAATTAGCACATATACCATTTAATTGTACAAATGAACTAAATAATAAATCTTCATTATTATTTACATTAATTAAAAAGAAAGATACTTCTTTAAAATTTGTTAATATATTTATAAAAAAACTATTTTTTCGTAAACTTAATCCTCCATTATAATATATCTTCTTTGGGAAATATTCTAATTCATCATCATTACGATCAGATATATCAATAGGTGCACCAATATAATCATAATTTTTGTCAATAAATTCATCTAACAATTTTTCATTCAATATATATGCATCTAATTGATATATTAATGTATATGTATAATTATCAAATATCTCATAAAATGTTTTTTCAAGACAAAGTCTATTATATGAATTAATACTATTTAATTTATATATATTTAATTTTAAGATATTTGCAATATTTAAATTATTATCATTATTAAATTTTTCTATATCAAAATCATTATCAATTAAATATATAATATCATATTTATTTGCAAAAGATTCTGTAACTTTAGTTATACTTTGTAATTCATAATAACTTAATTTATATTTATACAATGGTATTACAATTATACATTTATTATTTAATTTAGGTATTAGTTTATAATTATATGAAATTATTTTGTTATAAAAATTATAGAACTTTTTAAATGTATTATCATCAAAAATATTTGAATACTCATATACTAATTTATTTTTATATACATCATTAGGACCAAGTACTGAATGTCCAAATATATCATAATAATCTAGTAAATCATCATATTTTTTAAAATAAGTTTGCCATATCATATTTCCTTGATAGCCTTCATTATAAACATTTGATACAATATTTATAAACCTTTCAGCTAATTCATAAATAAGTTTATAAGCATTTTGTATTTTATTTTTAATAATTCTATCAATAACACATTTAATATACAAAATAAATTGATTGTATTTTTCTAATATTCTTTTTGGATATAACCAATAAAATGACCCATTATAATATGAAATAATTTCTAATGTTTTACCACCTTGTAATGTAATCATAATAGGCAATGATCCAAAAAATGATATGTTGTCAGTATTAAATCTGTCAATAATATTATCTATATCATTAAATAATTGAAAATGCAACATACATAACCATTTATATACGATATCTCTATTATATAAAAGATCATATTTTCCATGTCCAAAACAAACTAATCCATCATATTCTTCTAGTTTACATATGATTTCTTTGTAAAAATATATTCCTTCTCTAAAATCTATATTATTTTGTACAATAACAAATTCAACATTCTTATTATTTAACTTAAGATAATCAACTATATAATGTTTATATTTGTTTATATATTCAGTATCATTTAAATTATCAAAAGACAATATAAACTTATATGAATCAAAAATATCAATATAATTTTGCAAACATTTTAAATGTGTATTAAATGTATTTATAAAATCATTATATAAACTATAGTTTTGTTGATATATATAAAAGTAAAATACTAATTGCTTCTTCATATTTCTGGGTTCTTATATCCTTTATCAATTAAGTCAAATCTATATCTAAATATTTTGTCGGTCTTACACATGTGATTATAGTCATAATAATCATTAAACATTGGACAAAATCCAGTATCTATATGTCTAAATACACAATTATAACACATATGAAGTTTGTCATTTAGACCAAGTAATGATGCAGGCTTTATCTTTATTTTTCTTTTTGCCATGTGATAAAAATAAAAAATGGGACAATCTACATAAAGCAGACTATCCCATATTTATGAAAACATTATTTAATTAGCAGCCTTATTACCTATAGGGGTCTTTGCTTCCATTTCTTTCATAACCGCATCATGACGGCCAGCAATTTCATATGTTGTATTGGTTGCTTCCATATATGCTTTATGTAATGGCTCAAAAAACTTATTGATAGCTACAACAGCAGCCCACTCATCATAACCTGTATAGTTAAGACCTCCTAATGTACGAAGAATAGAATCAAGATAAGGATATGGAATCTTTCCTTTATAATTTTGAGGATCCCAGAAATCATACATACTAACAAGACCTAAAGTATATTGCCATTGTACACTTTGTTTATTCAAAAACTTTCTGATGTTTTCAGCAACAACTTCATAATTTTCTCTTGGCATATCAAATTCCATCTTACCAAGATCTTCTCCATTCTTATCAGCCTCTGCAATAATTTCCTTTTCTAATTGTTCAAGTTCTTCTAATGTTTTTTTCTTTAATGAATCTGCAAACTTCTGCAAATCCTTTTCACTGTCTTTTGCCTTTTTCATTTAAATTTGAATTATATATATTTGTATGCATACAATTAGGATATTAGAAAATAATATATCCCAAATCCTATAATTGCATATATTAAAGCCTGAATAATAAATTGCTTAAAATACTTACCTATATTACGTCTAGATGCAATATCAAAAATAATCAAATAATTGTCTCCATTTATTGGTCCAACATGTTGTATATCCATATTAATATAGTTATATAGATTTTGTATATTAAATAAAGTTGCAACTAAATTTAATTGTTTATATAACCAATTCATAACATATTCATTATTATTTGACAGTTCATCATTTATTTCTATTACCATACTATTTACATTGAAATTTCCATCAATATCAATATTTGGATTAATTATTCCATACAAACGACCAATCCAATCTTTCTTAAGTTCAACATGTAAATATTGTTTAATAAGTTTTTTGAATGTTTCTCCGTAAAAGAAATCAGATATATTGTTATAATCCTTTATATAATGATATGTTGAAGTAAATATGCCTAATAATTTTGACGTTAATGTTAAATTATATATGGATGAAATAATTGATACTATAAATTTCATATATGGATGATAATTATATGTTATTTTTATATATAAAAATAGGAAAATTTATTAGAAAAATTTAAATTTTTTCAAAAAAATTATAATATTTAGATAATAATATTTTTATAAATTGAATAAATATGAGAAAATTGACACAATTTAACGAAGCCATTAAAGCTAACAAAATTAATGTAAAAGAAAATGCAGTCAATTATTTATCTGTAGAAGATCTTAAAAAGTATTTAAAAGTAGCAAATAACTTTTTGTCTGATGAAACAAAAGATATAATTAATTATTTGATTGTAAATAATAAAGATTATATTTCTGAATTGTCTACTGATAATGAAGAAAATGCTCTTGCAGGTTTCTATAATGCAGGAGAACCTAAGAAAGAAAACTTAAAAGAATTGTGGAAGAAAATAGAAACAGTTTACAAGTCTGGTAGAATTCTTGAAATACCAGTTCTCCAAACAAAAGAAGAATTTGATTCCATAATTGACTATAAAGTTCCTGCTGATAAAGTCATTCTAGATTTAGATTCTGAAGCAGGAAAGACAGATATCATTAAACGTTATGAACCATTAGTACATAAGATTGTTCGTCAATTCTATGGTAAGTCTACTTTGGAATATGATGATCTTAAATCAGCAGCAAATATGGGTCTTATCTATGCAATGAAAGGATATGGGAAACGTTCAGATAAGACTAAAGCAGAAGATAAGAAAATTATGCAATATACCTTTGGTCAATATGCTGCACAAATAATTCATCACTGGATTCTTGGAGAAATTAGAACAACAGCTCATACGGTTAGAGTTCCTATATCAGCACAAAATGCAGAAAAGAAAGAAACTGGTAAGATATCTAAAAATAAATCAATATCTGGTGATAAGAAAGTAGGTATTAACAATAGTGATGATGGTAACAAGACTGTATTTGATTTTATTGATGCGCAAGAATATGCAGATACAGATTTAGATAAGCAAGATCTTGATAAGCTTTGGAAAGAAATATATGATGCAATAATTGATAAGTTTGGTCAAAAGGTATTTGATATTTGGTGTAGTTTCTATGGAGTTAATGACTATAAGCAACTTCAAAACAAAGAATTGGCAAGCAAATATAATGTATCAAATTCATCAATTACATATTATTGTATGAAGGTCAATAACTTTATACAAAATGATAAGACTGTATTTGCAAAGCTTAAAGATGTTTATGAATTGACAAAGGAATGTCTTAATGATATGGATAGACATACAAGAGATGAAAATGACGAATACTGTTTGAATTCATCTGCACAAATATATGATTAAATATTATAATGAAGACACTTAAAGAATATATAAATGAAGCTGTAGAAAACTATAGATTAAATTCTGTAAAAGTTACATATTCAGTACAACCGGAAGAAATTATACTGCAATGTCCTGAAACTTATTCCGAATCAGACATTCAAATTTACATGAGTGATAAATGGATGAATGAACTTCCATCATATGATGACTATGCTAGAAAATTTTTCGGAAATAATTCAGATAGTATTGCAGATGTATATTTTGATTATGATTCATTTGAACATCTATCTGTAGAACCTAAAGAATATATTGAATGGGATGAAAAATATGATTCTAAATTAGGAGATGATGTTAAATTAGATTATTTCAAAATAAAAAATCTAATGTATCATATTGAATTTGACAGATTTGATATGGTTGGTGTTACTGATGATAATGTTAAAGAAAAATTAGTAGATATATTTAAGGCAGCAGAATCAAATAACAATAACAAATATCCTATTGAAATTATATTTAAAGAAGATTCATTAGAATATAGAAAATAATACTTTATAAACCAGAAACTTAAGTTTCTGGTTTCTTTGACTAATTATCTAACCATTTTTTCAATTTATTTATATCCCAAAATTCTAAGTAGTTTAAGTTGTTTTCTTTAGCGATATTTCTCTTTTTAACATCTCGTACAGTCCAACAGTTTATAGCATTATTATAGAATTTAGTATTTCTAGATTCCCATAATTTTATTTTATTTATATCTTCTTCTGTTCCTTCATAAGGTTTTCCACCGTGTGTCCAATGATAGTTACATTCTATATATAAATCTAAACTTGGTATATAAAAGTCACAAACAAAAGGATATTTATCTGATTTATATTGATATAGTACATCCGGATATTTTTCTTTTAATAATTTATACGATTCCGTTTCTATTTTTGAAGTATTAAATGTATGATTCTTTCGTTTTGTTTCATTTATTTTATTCTGAACAGCTAAACTATTCATATTTTTTGATATTGTTTCTTTTCCAATTTTTGTTTTTGACCAAGCGTCAACTCCATATTTTATTATACATGTTTTTTTGGCTTTATTTGGATTTACATATGTTTCACTTCCATATTTTTCTAATTTTGTTTTTTTGGTTTTTTCCATATTATTATATTTTTCATCCCCATATCTTTCTAATTTAGTTTTTTTACCTTTTTTAACAATTTCTTTATAATTAGTATGTAATACTGCCTTTTCATGATTTGAATACCACTCATCTCCATATCTTTCTAATTTAGTTTTTCTGGCCTTTTCATGATTAGAATACCATTCATCCCCATATCTTTCCAATTTAGTTTTCTTAGCTTTTTCTTGCACTATATCATAATTAGTATGTAATACAGCTAATTCACGATTAGAATACCATTCATTTCCATATCTTTCTAATTTTGTTTTTCTTGATTTTTCTTTTTGTATATCCGTTTCTGTAAAAGATTTTTTACCATATTTTTTTAGACATGTTTGTTTATATTTTTCTTTTATTATTTGAGATTTTGCTGCATTATCTACACCATATTTTTTTAGACATGTTTGTTTCATTTTATTTACACATGATTCTCGTTTTATTCCATATTTTTCAATGCATGTTTTTTTCACCTTATTACTTATTTCTTTTTTCTTTTCATCGGGTAAATTTAATAAAATATTAGATATATTTTTTGATTTACATTCAGCATTTCCACATGTATTTGCATAAATATGTGATTTTGTACCAATAAATTTAGCATTATTATTACAACACTTACATTTTGGAACATTAATAATATTATATTTTATTCTTAAATATGATTCTTTTAAAGAAGTGCAATCACCCCAATAGTTTAATAAATATTCTTTCCATTCATTATTAAATTTACTCCATAATATAATTTTATGATTTTTTACATAATTATCAATTTCTTCAAAAATTTTATCCATTTTATTTTAAAATTTAATATTAATTTAATTAAAAATAACAATATGCATGAAAAGGAGATGTAAATGCATAAAAAATTTATTTAATTTATTTTTAATTAATATTACATTTAATAAATATATTGTAAAGTTCTATTTTAAAATAGAACTTTATTTTTTAATGATTATGAAATTAACAAAGAAAACAATTTATATAGGATTATTTGGATTACTTTATCTGATCGTGGCTTTTAGCAGCTTTTTCCATGCTGTATCATTCTTTGGTCTTGCTAATAATTCATGGATGAGTATTATACTAGCATTTGCATTTGAAGTTGGACAAGCTGCAGTATTATTTAGTTTATTAACTTCTGTAAAAGATAGATCAAGAATTATGCCTTGGATACTTATGACTATGTTTACATTAGTACAAGTAATTGGTAATGTATATAGTTCATATAAATATATTATAACAAATTCTGTCGATAATTTACGTTATTTTAAAGAACCAATATTTATTTGGACAGATCTTCCAGATGATCAGGCAAATGTTATAATTGTTTATCTCGTTGGAGCGCTGTTACCGATAGCTGCGTTACTATTAACTTCAATGATTACTAATTATTTAACAGATAACGAACAAGAGATAAACAATTTATCCCATAGTTTATCTCAAAATACCGAAAATAATTTAATAAATACAGATGTTCAGAAGATAGAAAATAATCTTAGTGAAGATACTGATTCTGATGGTTCTGATAAAGTAAATATAGATAATATAGATAATGTAGATAATGTAGAAGAAATTAAAGAAGATTCTAAAGAAGATGATATAAAACCAGATATTATTGAAAATGATCAAGAAAATAAAATTGAAAAGGATCAAGAAAATAAAATTGAAAATGATCAAGAAAATAAAGAAGTAGAAGAACCTGAAGAAGACACACCTTCCGAAGAAGCATTAAAAAAGTTTGAAGAAATTGAAAATAAAAGGAATAATAAAACATCACATTTTATAAATATATAAATAAATATGTAAAACTAATTAATTTAATTTTACTATGACAATGAGGATTATTAAAAATCCTCATTTTTTGTATTTAAATATTCTTTTTATTTTATTTTTAATAAATAAGTAGTATTAAAACAATATTTAATTTTTATTTAAATAATGTCAGAAACAATAACTCGTAATATTAATTTAGGATATTCAACAACCGGTGTTAGTAATCCAGACAAATATCATATATTATTTGAAAATGTCGGAAATACTAATGCTGCGATTTATGCGCAAGGTACTAAGGTTTTTGATAATCAAAACGTTGCCTTTGCAAATAATGCAAATATTGCAAAGCATTTATATTTTGGAGATGCAAGCGGATTAAAAACAGCAAAAACTGCATCAATACCAGGCATTACAACATTAGAAGATGGTATTTATTGTATATTAACAAATAATAATACTGCATCTGCTGAAGGATGGACATTAAATATAAATAGTCTTGGTGCAAAACCTGTTTATGTTGCTTCGGGAACAGGGATATCTACATCACAGTTTGGAGCATCATATACAGCATTATTTGTATATGATTCATCATTAAATAGTGGAACTGGAGGATGGAGAATTGGAACATTATATAATTCTAATACTACATATAAAATTATGTCTGCTGCACAAATAAAGGCTGGTACGGATACTAGTGCAAAAACAATGCAGGCGGCACAAATAAAATCAACATTTAATATATCTGGTAATGAAGAAAATGGATATGATTTATTAATAAGAGGGGCCACTGGTACTGCAGCATCTAAAACACAAGTAAATAATTTATTAAATAAATTAGAAAGAGGATCAAAAATATTTTGGGGGTCTTCTCAACCAACTACTGATGTACAAGATGGCGATATATTTGTAAATACTGATAATGATAATGTATATGCTAGAATAAATAATTCTTGGGAATATCAATACGACATTGGTGGTAATATGGGACCATCTGGTGCTAAAGGTGTTCTTGGTGCACAGGGATCAACAGGAATTATTGGTGCAATTGGTAATCAAGGTATTACTGGTGCTCAAGGTATAACTGGTGAACAAGGTCCTACTGGTGCGCAAGGTAGACAAGGCGCCCAAAGAGAACCAATCCAAGGTGTTACTGGTGCTAAGGGTGCAACACAAGTGCAGGGCGCTACAGGTGCTCAAGGTATAACAGGTGATCCAAGCGATGATGGCGCTAAAGGTATACAAGGTCCTCAAAGAGAACCAATCCAAGGTGTTACTGGTGCTAAGGGTGCAACACAAGTGCAGGGCGCTACAGGTGCTCAAGGTATAACAGGTGATCCAAGCGATGATGGCGCTAAAGGTATACAAGGTGTACAAAGAGCTCCAATCCAAGGTGTAACTGGTGCTAAGGGTGCAACACAAGTACAAGGCGCTACTGGTGCTCAAGGTATAACAGGTGAACAAGGTCCTACTGGCGCTAAAGGTTTACAAGGTGCCCAAAGACCTACAATTCAAGGTATAACTGGTGCTAAAGGTGCAACACAAGTACAAGGAGCTACAGGCGCTCAAGGTGTAACAGGTGATCCACATGTAGCGGTTCAAGGTAAACAAGGTGTACAAAGAGCTCCAATCCAAGGTGTAACTGGTGCTAAGGGTGCAACACAAGTACAAGGCGCTACTGGTGCTCAAGGTATAACAGGTGAACAAGGTCCTACTGGCGCTAAAGGTTTACAA
>Ga0256404_1000226_pt1 | contig 142468 bp, 131 predicted proteins | sample RumenRJG_01DNA_FD_185990 | JGI IMG/M metagenome (GOLD analysis project Ga0256404, IMG submission 185990) | Bovine rumen microbial communities from Lethbridge, Alberta, Canada - RJG_01 | ecosystem: Host-associated > Mammals > Digestive system > Stomach > Rumen | place: Canada: Alberta... | reverse complement strand
TAATTGTTTATGTATCAATGATTTATTTGCACTACAAAGATACAAAAACTTTTGGACATTCCTTCTCTTTCCTCTTGATTTTTAAGACTTTAAGGGCAAGCTATTTGCAAGTGGGAAACTTTAGTTTTATTATACCTACTATAAACAATACTTGTTAGTTTTTGAAGATTTATGTTAAAAAATGACTTACTGTGTCACCTAATTATCAATTTAATCGTTATAGAAATAGAGTTTAGTCAATAATCATTATATCAATATATTAAAATGAATTTGAAAAAGAATATTCTGTTACTGGCTTCTATGGCCATCGCGCAGTTAGGTTTTGCTGGTGAACCAGGTAAACTTCACATTAGCGGAAACATGGTTGGTCCCTGTGATTCTGTGAAAATAATGGTAGTGGATTTAGCTGCTCGCAATTATAGCTACCAGAATACTTTTGCTGTTAATAATGGCAAGTTCGATTTTGCAATACCTATGGAGAATGTCAGTCCTGTTTATATCATGAATGTAGGTAAACAAAATCAAAGAGTAGTGTTATATGGAGTTCCAGGCGAGGATTGTCAGCTTCGAGGAAAATGGCAGGATGAATATTTTGTAGGAGGCAGTAATTTCTATCAGCAATACGACAAGATGGACCAGGCACTTACACCTACTCAACGTGCTTTGACTTCATTTGTGACAGAATGCCAAAAAATGATGGACAATGGAGTTAGTCAGGATTCTGTGATGAAATACTATCAGACCAAGGCACCTGTACTTCAGGAGCACCATCTGAACGCCCAGATTGATTTCATTAAAAATAACCCCCAAAATGAAGCTGTTGCCACATTGTTCTCTGATATTCCTGTGGATAAGGTTCACGATCTTTATAATGGTTTGGACAATAGTCTCAAAAATGGCCGTATGAAACCATTACTTGATCAAGCTATTGCATCTGCTGATAGAGAACTTGCACGTCAGGAACAAGCAAAGAATATTGCACCAGGAAAGCCCGCTCCCACATTTACGCTTAAAGATATTAAAGGCAATGATCTTTCTTTGGAGTCTCTTCGTGGAAAGTATGTAGTTCTTGATTTCTGGGGTTCGTGGTGTGGATGGTGCATCAAAGGGTTCCCCGAGATGAAGAAATATTACGAGCAATACAAGAGCAAGATGGAAATTCTTGGCATAGATTGCAATGACACAGAGGCTAAATGGAAAGATGCAGTTGAAAAACATCAACTTCCTTGGCTACATGTTTATAATCCTCATAATAGTGATATCGCTACCAAATATGCTATCGAAGGATATCCTACAAAGATTGTAGTTGACCCCCAAGGCATTATAGCAAGAGTCGTGATTGGCGAGGATCCCGAGTTCTATACTTATCTTGACAGTCTTTTCAAATAGAATTAATAATACTCTCTCTAAGAATACCGATTCCCGGACAAATGAAGCGTCATTATGATCCGGGAATCACCCTTTTATTACAATAATATGGATATCAAGAAAACAATGATAACCATTAGTGTTTCTGCCATCTGATTTATTCTGATGGCTTTTTTCATGTCTTTAGTTTTAAGTTTCCGATCATGATCGCCTATATATGGTTTCTCGATAGTTTCTCCAAAATAAATATGCGTTCCACCGAATTGGCAATTCAAAATACCAGCCAAGGCAGCTTCTGGCCATCCGCTGTTAGGTGAGGCATGTTTGGGTCCATATTTGTAAACAAAACGAAACAGTTTTGGTTTGCCCGCAACTAGAATCATCAATATAGATGTGAATCGGGCAGGTATCCAATTGGCTACATCATCAATTCTTGCAGCTACCATTCCAAAATCTTTATAACGTTTTGTACGATAACCTATCATGGAGTCGAGTGTATTCACCATTTTATATGTCATCATGCCTGGAACGCCCAAAAGCAAGAGCCAGAATAGTGGAGCGATTACTCCGTCACTAAGATTTTCTGCAAGTGTTTCAAGTGCTGCCTTTCTAATTTCCTGATCAGTCAGTTGGGATGTGTCACGACCAACAATGCGGGCTACTTGTTTTCTTCCTGCTTCCAAAGAATGGTCAGCAGCTTCAAATACCATTTTCACTTCCTGACATAAAGTGGTTCCTGCTAGACATAAAAATATGAGCAAGGCTTCAACAATAATAGGAGATGTCTGTAAATGAAACAAAAGTCTAATACCATTGAGTAGACCCCAAGTGGCTATATATGTAAGAATGATAAGAAAAACAGCCATAATGCCACCTTTCATCCGACGATGGTTTCCTTTGTTGAGTCTTTTTTCTCCTACAGCAATCATTTTCCCGAATCCGACAACAGGATGCGGCAACCATAAAGGATCTCCTAACAGTTTGTCAAGTATCCAACCGATTATTAAACCTAAAGGATGAACAGTCATACTTTTAAAATATCTTTTATAGCTTGGACTAGAAGGTCGTTTTCTTCAGGTGCCTGTGCTGCTATCCTGATGTAATGTTCATCCAGTCCGGCAAAGTTGTCTGCAGGTCGTATTAAGATACTATAGCGTTCTACTAATTTCCTACATAGTTTATGACAGTCATAAGTCCCAATGTTTACTAGCATGAAATTAGTTTCCGTTTCCATGACTGTCACACCTTTGAGTTCATTGAGCATCTGGCGTAACCTTTGCGTTTCTTTGAGATAATCATCTACCTTTGGTCTATCGTTATAGTGGTTAATCAGGTAATCGCAGGCTGAAAGAGCTAAGGAATTTACGCTCCATGGCATTATACAGGAGTGAATGCGTTTAATCAAATCGCTATTGGCTACCACATACCCTAAACGAAGTCCAGGTATAGCGAATTGTTTTGTCATGGAATGTATTTGTATGATATTGGAGCTTTGAACGGCCTCTTCTGCTGTCATTAGTTGTGAATGTGAAAAGCATTCGTATGACTGATCAACTATCAATATTTTTTGCGGATGGGCTTTAGTCCATTCATCAATAACGTTTCTTTTTAGAACAGAGCCAGTCGGGTTGTTGGGATTACAAAGCCAAACGACATCAACTTCTTTTGCTTCATCAAATGAATTAATTGTTTTTGTTTTCTGTCCATACATCCGACAAGCATCCGAATATTCGCTAAACGTAGGTTCCATAATAGAACTCATGGTATTACTCCCTAACATGGCAGCTACCAGATAGATTGCTTCTGTAGCTCCGTTAGTAATCATCACTTCGTTCGCCTTAATCCCTAGAAGCGTAGACAGATGTTGTTCTTGAATTATAGGGGAAGTGGGAGGATAGTTATCAATTACATTTATTTGGTGTTGAAGATATTTCTTTAAGCCTGGCATTTGCATACCTCGAAAGACATTACTACTGAAATTATGACGTACCTTTACGCCATAATCATAAATATTATCTCCGTGACCGATGATCATTTTATTTTATATTTAAAACAGAACGAAGGAAGAATGGCGTATAACCATTTTTACTCTTAGCTACTTGCTCTGGTGTACCAGCAGAAAGAATCATACCCCCTTTACGTCCTCCTTCAGGTCCCATATCAATAATCCAGTCAGCCAATTTAATCACATCAAGATTATGCTCAATGATGATAACCGTATTCCCACGATCAACTAACCGTTGAAGAACTTCCATCAAAATCCTGATATCTTCGAAATGAAGCCCGGAAGTCGGTTCATCGAGAATGTACAGTGTCTTACCTGTATCACGTTTAGCGAGTTCTGTAGCCAATTTCACACGCTGGCTTTCACCACCAGATAAGGTGGTGGATGGTTGTCCAAGTTTTATATAGCCAAGGCCTACATCTTGAATCGTCTTAATTTTTCGAAGAATGTCAGGAACATTTTCAAAGAACTCAACAGCCTGATTAATTGTCATGTCTAAGATATCTGCTATCGATTTTCCTTTAAAACGGACCTCCAAAGTTTCACGATTATAGCGTTTCCCATGACAAACTTCACAAGGCACCATTACATCAGGCAGAAAATTCATTTCAATACTTTTATAGCCATTCCCATTACATGCCTCACATCTACCACCTTTTACATTAAAAGAGAAACGACCGGGTTTATAACCACGAATCTTAGCTTCTGGTAAATTGACAAAAAGTGAACGGATATCAGAGAAAACGCCTGTATAGGTTGCAGGGTTTGAACGCGGCGTACGGCCAATGGGACTTTGGTCCACATTTACCACCTTATCTATATTGTCAATGCCTTCAACAGATTCGTAAGGCATCGGTTTCTTCAACGAACGGTAGAAATGCTGCGAGAGAATTGGCTGGAGTGTTTCATTGACAAGCGTTGATTTACCAGAACCACTTACTCCTGTAACGAGAATTAGTTTGCCTAAGGGGAAATCCACATCTACATTTTTCAGATTATTTCCCCTTGCACCTCGAATACTGATAAACTTTCCATTTCCCTTCCGCCTCTTAGACGGAATCTCTATTTGTTTCTCACCAGAAAGATATTGGGCAGTAAGCGTTTTCTCACCCTCTGGTGAAAGCATCTCAGATGGTTTACCCTGAAAAACGACCTTGCCACCTTTACGACCTGCTTTAGGACCGATGTCAACAATATAGTCTGCATTGCGCATCATTTCTTCATCATGCTCTACCACAATAACAGAGTTGCCTATATCACGGAGTTCTTTTAGAGATGTAATAAGTCTTTGATTGTCACGTTGATGTAAGCCAATACTTGGTTCATCTAAAATGTATAGGACATTTACCAGTTGTGATCCAATTTGAGTGGCCAATCGTATGCGTTGGCTTTCGCCTCCAGAAAGTGAGGCTGATTGACGGTCTAACGCAAGATAGTCGAGTCCTACTTCCAACATGAAGTCAATGCGTGTCCGGATTTCTTTCAGGATTTCCTCTGCAATTATTTTTTGCTGGGGTTCCATGTGGTTCTCAACTTCCAAACACCAATCTTTCAATTCGGTGAGGTCCATTTGTGAAAGCTCACTAATGTTTTTGTCCCAAATCTTATATGATAAAGATTCTCGATTCAGCCTTTGACCTTTACATTCGGGACACTCGCATTCTGCCAGAAACTGATCTGCCCATTTCTGACCACTGATGGAATCATCATTATCCATCACATTCTGTAAATATTTCACCACGCCGTCAAAATTGATGAAATAGTCACTCGTGGTATGAACAACCTCTTTCGGTATCTTCAGGTTCTCCAAGGAACCATAAAGAATTTCATTGATTGCTTCTATGGGAATATCCTCAATACGGGACTTAATATCGAAGTCATATTTTCTCAAGATGGCTTCAATCTCCCAGAAAATCATCTGGTTCTGGTATTTTCCAAGTGGAGCGATGCCTCCATCATGTATGGAAAGCTTTGAATCTGGAATTACTTTCTTGAGGTCTATCTGATTGATATAGCCCAAACCCTTGCAAACCGGGCAGGCTCCTTCTGGTGAATTAAAGGAGAATTTATTAGGAGCCGGGTCTCCGTATGAAATACCACTCGTTGGGCACATCAACCGTTTTGAGAAATGCTTAACCTCACCCGAATCCTTATCCATAATCATCAGCAAACCTTCACCTTGCTTCATGGCGGTGGAAACGCTTTTGCGAAGGCGGTCGTCGGCTGTGGTGTCTTGTCTATTGACAGCCATCTTATCAATGACTACCTCAATGTTATGATTCTTATAACGGTCCACTTTCATGCCGCGCTGAATTTCTAGGATTTCCCCATCTACGCGGATATAGAGATAACCCTTTCGGCGCATACTTTCGAAAAGTTCACGGTAATGTCCCTTTCGATTGCGTACAAGAGGTGATAGGATAAAGATGCGCTTTCCTTGATAGGTCTGTCCTATCATTTCGAGCACTTTCTCTTCCGTATATTTCACCATCTTTTCTCCTGTCATATAGCTGTAAGCAGTACCTGCTCGGGCATAAAGCAAACGCAGAAAGTCGTAGACCTCAGTGATAGTGCCAACAGTAGAACGTGGATTTTTGTTGGTAGTTTTCTGCTCAATGCTGATAACAGGAGAAAGACCTGTAATCTTATCCACATCAGGGCGCTCCATGTTTCCAAGGAAGTTACGGGCATAAGCAGAAAAGGTTTCTATATAGCGACGCTGGCCTTCTGCAAAGATAGTATCGAAGGCTAGTGATGACTTGCCTGATCCAGAAAGGCCGGTGATGACCGTTAGTGAATTGCGGGGAATCTCAACGTCAATGTTTTTCAGATTATGGACGCGAGCCCCCCATACATTTATCTTTTCGGTTTCGTTTTCCATATTCAATATCTTGAAAGCCTAGAGGCATATGTTTCAATACCAGAAACAATGTTTTCTTGAAATCATCAATAATTTTTTGAAGACCCGGAACTTTCTGTGTATCCGCGAAGTAGATTAACATCACGTCGGATGTGATATTCATGGCCATCAGCACCTTTGGCTTTAACGTTTACAAAATAGACGCCTTGTTTCACAGGCTTGCCGTTGAAAGTGCCATCCCAACCATCTTTCGGATCTGTCCAAGAATAAAGCTTTTGTCCCCAACGATTATAGATTGCAGCGCTGAATTCCACAATGCTCTGATAACTTTTGGCTTGGAATCGTTCATTAATACCGTCACCATTGGGTGAAAAGGCATTTGGAAATGAAAGAAAGCTTTCTATGATAGTGATGATTAACGGATTGCTATCCTTTGTTTCTTGATTGCCATCAGAGTCAGTATAAGTTGTGGTAAGAATAACGGTATAGGTGTTTGCATGCGTAAGAGTAAGTTCAAAATTCTCTTCATAGTTCACAATATCTGGTTCAGTAGCCTCTTTCAGATAAATCGACCATTTATAGTTCATTGTGAAACCAGCTGTGTTTTCAGGATTTGCCTTGAATTGTATAGTTAGTGGGGCCTGTTCTGATAAGCTACTTCCTTCATTCATTGAGCGAACCACACCAGCCGAATCAGTATATTCTGCAGTAGGGTGTGAAATAGGATAATCGTTGGCAAAGACAGGAAAAACCATGAAAAGTGCCGCCGAAAGTGTAAATAATTGTTTTATTTTCATTTTAGTTCGACTTTAATGCGCAAAGATACACATTTTTTTGTATTTTTGCATTCGAAATAATAAAGAAAAATAGAAAATGAGACATTATTTAAGATATAGCGTTCTAATTGCCATGATGGCTTTCACTATGGTTAACAACCTAAAGGCAGCAAACAAAATAGATGTCCGTAAACGTGAAGTTCGTGTGGGCATTATGCTTCCACTTCATAATGTGGATGGTGACGGTAACCGCATGGTAGAGTTTTATCGTGGATTGTTGTTGGCTGTTGACGACTTGAAGAAAGAAGGAATCTCTGTGGATATTCATGCCTGGAATGTAAACATTGATGCCGATATTCGTCAGACTTTGACTAAGGAAGGGGCTGACAAGTGTGACATTATTTTTGGACCGCTCTATACAAAACAAGTTGCTCCTTTAGGAGAATTTGCTAAGGCTAATAACATTAAGGTAGTTATTCCGTTTTCTATCAGTAGTGATGAGGTGGAGAAAAATCCACAGATTTTTCAGGTTTATCAAACCCCCGATCAACTGAATGTTAAGGCAATTCAGAATTTCATGGGGCGTTTTGCCGACTATCATCCCATTTTCATTGACTGCAATGATAAGGATAGCAAGAAAGGTGTTTTCACCAAAGGATTACGTCAGATGTTAGAAAAGAAAGGGATTCCATATAATATTACTAACTTGAATTCTCCTCACGAAAATTTCGTAAAGGCTTTTACGCTTGATAAACCTAATGTCGTTATTCTGAATACTGATCGTTCTCCAGAACTGACTGCAGCCTATCGTAAATTAGACGAAGTGAAACTTAACAATTCATCGGTGAAGATTTCCATGTTCGGCTATACAGAATGGCTGATGTATGAGCGCAACAATATCAAAAAGTTCATTGAGTATGATACGTATGTTCCTTCTACATTTTATCTCAACATTTCTGCGCAGAAGACACAAACCTTGTTGCAAGATTATAACCGATGGTTCAAGACACCAATGATGGAAGCCATTCCACGTTTCGCCATCACAGGTTACGATCAGGCTTGTTTCTTTATCCGCGGATTGCATCAGTATGGAGAAAAGTTCGATGGAAAGAATAGCGTTAAACCTGCCGTGCAGACGCCATATCGTTTTGAGCGTGTAACCAAGAAGGGCGGTTATCAAAATAATGTGTTCCAGTTTGTTCATTACAATACGAACGGTTCCATTTCTATTGTGAACTTCTAATGCACAAGATGAAGAAAACACTCTTTCTGCTATTGCTGTTTATTTCTCAGCTGAATATATTTGCTCAGGTAGGGCAGCACAGAAGTGACTTTGCTATTGGTGTGAATGGCGGTTATGTGCTAAGTAATTTAGCCTTCGTGCCCAAAGTTTCACAGACTTTTCATGGCGGTCTTACAGGTGGATTCTCATATCGTTATATCTGTGAGAAGTATTTCAAGTCCATTTGTTCTGTCTATGGTGAGATTAATTACGCCCAAATTGGTTGGAAAGAACAAATCCTCGATATCCATGATCAGCCTGTGATAAATGCGGAAACAGGACTCAAAGAGGAATTCCAAAATACAATAAACTATATTCAATTTCCTGTCTTTGCCCGTCTTGCTTGGGGACGTGAGCGTAAGGGTGTCAACTTCTTTTTTCAGGCAGGTCCTCAGTTTGGTCTGTATCTGAGTGAAAAAGCCAAATCAAATTTTGAATTGGAGAAGCGGAATAGAACTGACCGCGTCAATCCGACAATTGCACAGGATTCGACAATGGTTCAAAATAAGTTTGATTATGGTATAGCCGCAGGCCTTGGCCTCGAGTATTCTCATCCTAAATTGGGGCATTTCCTGATAGAAGGCCGTTATTACTATGGCTTGGGGAATATATACCATGATTCGAAACGTGATGATTTCAGTCGATCTAACTTTGGAAACATTATCATAAAACTTACTTACCTTTTCGATTTGTTTAGAACTAAAGACGATAAAATTATATAATTATGTTTGAGAATCAACCTAAAGGACTTTACGCGTTGGCACTAGCCAACACTGGTGAGCGTTTCGGCTACTATACAATGTTAGCCGTCTTCGCATTGTTTTTAAGAGCAAACTTCGGTCTTGACCCTGGTACTGCCGGTCTCATTTACAGTAGTTTCCTCGGACTTGTCTATTTCCTTCCGCTGGTAGGTGGTATCCTGGCTGATAAGTTCGGCTATGGAAAGATGGTGACCATTGGTATCATTATTATGTTCATTGGTTATTTGTTCCTCTCCATTCCTCTTGGAGGAGATGCAGTCGGCTTTGCCGCTATGTTGGCTGCCTTGTTACTGATTTCGTTGGGAACAGGTCTTTTCAAGGGTAATCTTCAGGTTATGGTCGGTAACCTTTATGATGATCCCAAATTGGCAAACAAGCGCGACTCTGCCTTTTCTATTTTCTACATGGCTATTAATATCGGTGCTCTTTTCGCTCCAACCGCAGCCGTGAAAATCAAGGAATGGGCAGAAAGCATTGGCTATTCCAGTAATGATGCCTACCACTTCTCATTTGCTGTGGCTTGTGCTTCGCTGATTATTTCTATGGCAATCTATTATACTTTCCGTAGTACGTTCAGGCATACCGAAGGTGGACAGAAGAAGGATGCAGCCGTAGCACAGGAGGAAGAGATTTCAGCCTCAGAAACTAAAGACCGAATCATCGCGCTTTGTCTTGTGTTTGCAGTGGTTATCTTCTTCTGGATGGCTTTCCATCAGAACGGTTTGACGCTGACTTATTTCGCCAATGAATTCACAGAAAAGACATCGACAGGATTACAGAGTATGGCTTTCGACGTGACCAACCTTGTTGCCATTATCTTTATTGTCTATGCCTTGTTCTCATTCTTCGACAGCAAGACTTCGAAGGGTAAGACCATTTCATGTGTTGTCGTTCTAGCAGCCTTGGCTTTCCTCGTATACAAGTATATGAATGTTTCCGGTGAAGTGGCTGTGAGTGCACCTATCTTCCAGCAGTTCAACCCCTTCTATGTGGTTGCATTAACTCCAGTATCGATGGCTATCTTCAGTTCGCTGGCTTCCAAGGGCAAGGAACCTTCTGCTCCTCGCAAGATAGCATACGGTATGTTGGTTGCTGGTGTGGCTTACTTCATAATGATGTTTGCCTCCATGGGTCTGAACACTCCTGATGCTCAGGCACTCGCTGGAGATAACGGTACATTCGTTTCTGCTAACTGGCTGATAGGAACCTATCTGATTCTTACTTTTGGTGAACTGCTGCTCTCGCCGATGGGTATTTCTTTCGTTAGTAAGGTGGCACCTCCCAAATATAAAGGTATGATGATGGGTGGTTGGTTTGTAGCCACAGCCATTGGCAACCTGCTCGTTAGTGTAGGCGGTTACCTTTGGGGCGGTCTGCCTTTGTGGGCCGTTTGGAGTGTATTCATTGCCCTCTGCATCCTTTCTGCCATCTTCATGTTCTCTGTCATGAAGCGTCTGGAGAAGGTATGTTAAGAAAAGAACGTTATCAAACTATACTCGCTTATTTTAGCGAGAAAATGCCGAAAGTCACTACCGAACTCGAATTCGGTAGTGTCTTTCAGCTTTTGGTTGCTACTGTGCTGAGTGCCCAATGTACGGATAAACGCATCAATCTGGTTACTCCCGAACTTTTCCGTCATTTTCCAGACCCGAAATCTATGGCACAGGCCGAGGTTGAGGACATCCTCGAACTTATCCGCTCTGTGAGTTATCCTAATTTCAAAGCAAGGCATTTGTCAGAAATGTCAAAGATGCTGGTAAGTGATTTCAATGGTGAAGTGCCAGATTCCATGGAGAATCTGCAGAAACTTCCTGGGGTAGGGCGCAAGACCGCTAACGTTATTCAGGCTGTAGGATTTGGTCGGAGTGCCATTGCCGTAGACACCCATGTATATCGTGTCAGTCATCGTCTGGGTTTGGTTTCACCAAAAGCTAATACTCCCGCTAAAGTTGAAGAAGAACTGAAGAAGAACATTTCAGAAGAAATGCGTGCTGATGCTCATCATTGGCTGTTGCTTCATGGCCGTTACATCTGCCAGAGTCGTCAGCCCCAATGTGAGAAATGTCCCTTCGAAAGTTTCTGTCCCAAGATTTTTGACAACAGTAAAATATAATAAGGTGGATACAAAGAGAATCCTGCAATACCTGAGAGATATTGCTGCTAATAATAACCGCGAGTGGTTTCATGCCAATAAGGCTGAATATGATGCTGTACGAAAGAGTTTTAATGACGGAATAGCCAAAGCCATCAGACGTATTTCTGAATTTGATGAGAGTATCGCACATTTGGAAGTAAAGGATACGGTTTATCGTTTTAACCGGGATACTCGTTTCTCACCTGACAAGTCTCCCTATAAGCGTCATCTTGGTGCTTATATTTCTGCTAAAGGGAAGAAATCGCTTCATGGTGGTTATTATATTCATTTGGAGCCTGGCAACTGTATGCTGGCTGTCGGCAGCTATTGGCTTCCCACCAATATCCTTACTTCTTGCCGTAATGAGATTATGGTCAATATTGATGAATGGCGTAGGATTGTGGAAAGCCGCAACTTCATCAACTTCTTTGGCCGTCCTCAAGATGTGCATCAAGGTGAAAGTGAGATGTGGCCCATCGACAAGAAAGGATTTGGCATCAGTCATTTGAAATCAGCTCCTTCAGGTTTTCCTCGCGATTATGAATTCATTGAGTATCTCCGAATGAAAGACTATTGCTGCTGGAAGATGGTTCCTGACACTTTCTTTGAAGGCGACCAATGGCTTGACGAAGCTGTAAAGGTCTTCAAGGTTGCTAAGCCGATGATGGACTTCACGAACAATGTTATTGACGATTATGAATAAAAATGAAAGGTGAACCTCAGAAGTTCACCTTTATTAATGAGTGGCTTTCCACCACGAAGTCTTTTCCTTTCCCTTCAGGGCCACTTCGTTCAGACTTGGATCAGAAATGGTGATACCGGAATAAGTCTTGATATCATATTTCCGTTGTACTCCGTAGATATACGAATAGAATTGATCTGTGCAGTCTTTATAGGGCACAGCCTTTTCGAGTACCGATAACACCTGATTTAATTGTCTTTCATTTTTGCAGAGATTCGACAGATAGCTACTCATATCGTAGAAAATGGGATGGTCGAATCCATCCATAATCTGAATGTTGTCTAGCAAATTTGGATCTAACTGATACTGACTGTTAATATCTTTCATTATCAAAGCCAACTGATCCATTTCGCGACAGTCAATGGCTGAAAGTGTTGCATAAGGAGCAGGCGTGCTCCTATAGTAACTAACAAAATTGCTCACCATCATGGCGTAGTTGGGTGTAGGACTTGCCATATAGGTCCATGCTGATTTGAACGGGGTTCCAGTTGCCATCATCTCACAAGTGGATGTTACCAGAAAGTTAGTTACTTCACGAAGCTCATAGGCCACTTCTACGTTTGCCATATAGCAGTCGTCGAAATAGATGTACTGCATCTTCATTTCGGCATTCTTGATAGCATTAGCAAGTGTCGGCACATCCACACTAAAACCATTGATATCAGATATACTTCCAAAGAATCGTGTATGCTTTTCTGTCAGCTCACCATCGAATGTGGCATAGGGTACCCTCTCGGTTTCCTTGCTGTCCACGGATCCGCCAAACGTTTTTGCCCTATAAGGATAATTTGTCCAATCCTCCTTGAAGGTCCATCCATTGCCATGGCTTCCAATAATCATAGCATAGTTTAGCCCGTAGGCAAAGCCTTTCACATCAGTCAGTATCTGTGTGATACCTTCTTGTGTGGTATATTCCCTTCCGGAATATTCCTTGAGCGTCTGCTTCTGGCATTCTGTACCGTCATATGTCACTTCGAAAAGCGTAGATTTGGTGGCCGATTCACTTAGGAATACAATCAGCCTGCTGGTACCCAGACCTTTTTTCTGCTTGATTCCTAAATAGATGCTGTCAAGATTTGCCTTAAAGAAACTGTAGAGCCCTTGGCTGCTTTCAGAACCCGTCCATGGCATATAGACTAGTACCGTCTGCTTGTTGATGCTTTCAACATTTTCGGATTCCGAACAGCTGAAAACACACGTCATTCCGATGATGACACAGAGTAAACCAAGAACCTTCTTCATCTGTCTTAGAGTTTCTTTTTCAATTCTGCGATAGATTCTTTCAAAGCTGCAATCTTTTCTTCAGAGTCGCTTTTCTTCTTGCGTTCGAGAGCCACAACAGCCTCAGGAGCATTGGACACGAAGCGTTCGTTCTGGAGTTTCTTCATCACACCCATCAGGAAACCTTCGAGGTGTTTCAGCTGAGCCTCCTGCTTCTCAATCTCGGCAGCAACGTCTATCATGTCACCAAGGGGAACGGCAAACTCATCGGTGCCCACCATGAAGGCAGAAGCATCAGCATTCTTTTCAGCAACCACGGTAATGGCATTCAAATTGGCCATCTTCACGATTACTTCGTTGTAGGCTTCAAATCCGTTCTTGCCAACCATCTGTAGTTCAAGAGCATCTTTCTGCGGGATGTTTTTCGAATTACGAACGGAACGCACGCCAGATATGATTTGCTTCACCTGCTCAATGTCTGCCACCAGCTTCTGACCTTCTTCGGTAGGAACGGTAATCGGTGAGACTTTCACCATAATGCTCTCACCTTCCTTGCGGTCATAGATGTGCTGCCAGAGTTCCTCCGTAATGAATGGCATGAACGGATGAAGCATCTCCAACAACCGCTCAAAGAATTCCAGCGTTGCATCGTAGGTCTGCTGATCGATTGGATGCTGATAAGCGGGTTTCACCATCTCAAGATACCAGCTTGAGAACTCATCCCAGAAGAGACGGTAAACGGCCATCAGCGCCTCAGAGATACGGTATTTGGAGAAGAGATCCTTCAGTTCGGCATTTACTTCCTGGAGCTTGGCCTCAAACCAGTTCACGGCAATCTTGCAAGCCTCCGGCTGTTTCATATCGGCAGTCTGCCATTGCTTCACCAGACGGAAAGCATTCCAAATCTTGTTGTTGAAGTTACGTCCCTGTTCACAAAGGCTTTCATCGAAGAGAATATCGTTGCCAGCAGGAGCGGAGAGCATCATACCCATGCGCACACCATCTGCTCCATATTTTTCGATAAGCTCAATGGGATCGGGGCTGTTGCCGAGTGACTTCGACATCTTGCGACCCAGTTTATCGCGGACGATACCTGTGAAATAGACGTCCTTGAACGGGTATTTACCGATATATTCCTCACCAGACATAATCATGCGGGCTACCCAGAAGAAAATGATGTCGGGTCCTGTCACGAGAACGGAAGTGGGGTAGTAGTACTTAATTTGTTCGTTACCTGGATTGTTGATACCGTCGAAGAGTGAGATAGGCCAGAGCCAAGAGGAGAACCATGTGTCGAGAGCGTCCTCATCTTGTTTCAGATTATCCAGCGTCAGGCTGGCATCGCCAGTCTTTTCCTTAGCGAGATTGAGCGCCTTTTCAGCAGTCTCAGCAACTACATAGTTCTCATCCTCTCCATTGATGTAATAAACAGGAATGCGGTGTCCCCACCAGAGCTGGCGGCTGATACACCAGTCCTGAATGTTCTCCAGCCAGTTGCGATAGGTGTTCACATACTTGGCGGGGTAGAACTTCATTTCTCCGTTGAGCACGGGCGGGAGGGCGATGTCGGCAAAGTGCTGCATTTTCAGGAACCATTGCATGGAAAGACGTGGCTCGATGGCAGTATCAGGATTTCTTTCTGAGTAGCCTACCTTGTTCACGTAGTCTTCCACCTTCTCCATCAGACCAGCTTCCAGCAAGTCCTTAGCTATCTGCTTGCGGCAGTCCATACGGTCCATACCCACGTAGATAGGCGACTGTTCGGAGATGGTACCATCAGGATTAAAGATATCGATGGTTTCCAGATTATGGGTCTTGCCCAGCATATAGTCGTTGGTATCGTGAGCAGGCGTAACCTTCAGACAACCTGTTCCGAACTCAATATCCACATATCGGTCCTCAATTACAGGAATCACACGGCCTACCAGAGGCACAACCACCTTCTTGCCTTTTAACCATTGGTTCTTCGGGTCCTTGGGATTCACACACATGGCTGTATCGCCCATGATGGTTTCAGGGCGGGTTGTTGCCACTACTGCAAAATAGCCTTTCGCATCCTTGTGAATGATGTTGCCGTCAATCTTAATAGCACTTCCCTCGACTTCTGCATTCTCGCTATTAGCGGATACATAGACTTCAACATCTGACTGGAAGGTAGGTGCCACATAGTATTTCAAATGGAAAAGATGGCTTTGTTCTTCCCTATAGATAACCTCTTCGGTAGAGAGGGCTGTGAGGGCCTTTGGGTCCCAGTTCACCATGCGCAAACCGCGATAGATAAGACCTTTGTTATAGAGGTCCACAAATACCTTAATCACACTCTCCGAACGCTTTTCGTCCATGGTGAAAGCCGTACGATCCCAGTCGCAAGAGGCTCCTAGACGGCGAAGCTGCTGCAGAATGATGCCACCGTGCTCATGCGTCCAGTCCCATGCATGCTCTAAGAACTGTTCGCGAGTCAGGTCATGCTTCTTGATACCTTGTTCGGCAAGCTTCTTCACCACCTTTGCTTCCGTCGCAATCGAAGCATGGTCGGTTCCTGGAACCCAGCAGGCATTCTTTCCTTCCATTCGTGCACGGCGTATAAGAATGTCCTGGATAGTATTGTTCAGCATATGTCCCATGTGGAGCACACCCGTTACGTTTGGCGGCGGAATGACGATGGTGTAAGGTTCGCGACCATCGGGTTTAGAACTGAACAGCTTATTGTCAAGCCAGTACTGATACCATTTCGATTCCACGGCATGTGGATCATACTTAGATGCTAATTCCATTATCTTATTGTTGTTGTTTACCTTATTATATTTTATAAAAAACGCTGCAAAGTTACGAAGAAAATATGAGTTGGCAAAATTTCGGGCGAAATAAGATGTGTTTAAAAGGGCCGTTTTGTAAAAATGAAGTGGATGCTTTCTAAGAATGCCATTTAAGCGAGCTAAGAATGCCATTTAAGCAACGTAAGAATGCCATTTAAACGAGCTATAAATGCCATTTAAGCAAAGCGACAATTACATAGATTCCTACTAATGTAAAATTGGCCATTTTCCAGAAGTTGCCAAATTCTGTAAACTGTTGATTTACAATTTGTTGAGCATATTCACGAATTGATAATTTTTTATTCCCCATCGAGGGGCGATGAGCAATTCGGGAGGACTCTGGGAAACAAAGCGTTCTAACACGAGGTCTTTGCGGAGTAATCGTATATAATCAGCTATCAGGTGAACATATTCTTCCAACGTGTAGAGCGGAAAGGGATTTTGAGCGTATTCCTCGGCCAAACGAGTGCCGCGGATAATCTGCATCTGATGGATTTTTAGGATGGTTAGAGGCAGACTGCTAATGATGGGAGCCTGTCGGAGACTTTCTTGGCGGTCTTCTCCCGGCAGTCCTAAAATGATATGACCACCTGTTATTATTCCTCGTTCGGCTGTTGCTTCTACAGCCTTTCGGCTACATTCAAAATCATGACCGCGGTTAATGCGTCTGAGGGTTTCATCATTGGCAGTCTCGATGCCATATTCAACAATGAGAAATGTCTGACGGGAGAGTTCTTTCAAATAGTCGAGTAGGGGAGTGGAAATGCAGTCAGGACGGGTGCCGATAACAATTCCGACAACGTCCTCTTCCTGTAAAGCCTCTTCATACATCCGCTTCAATGAATCGATACTTGCATAGGTATTTGTAAAAGCCTGGAAATATGCAAGATATTTCATTCCTTTATATTTTCTGTTGAAGAATTCTTTTCCATCCATCAATTGTTTATGGATGCTCTTCCGGCGGTCGCAATAGGAGGGGTTGAAAGTGCGGTTGTCACAATAGCTGCAACCGCCCGTTGAGATTCGTCCGTCACGGTTAGGACAAGTGAATCCTGCATCAATTGAAATCTTCTGGACACGGAAGTCAGGAAACTGCTTACGAAGCCAGGTGCCGAAATCATTATATTGCATTAAACCTTTTTATATCTTATGGCTTGCAAAGTTATCTTTTTTTTTGTAATTTTGTACCCATTATGAAGAAATTTTTGTTGATAGTATCTGTCCTTATGATGGCTGGTGTGTCTGCTGATGCACAAAAGGGTCTGACCGTAAAGGATATTACGAGTGGCAAATATGCTGCTGAAACCATGAGCGTTGTGGACATGCTGGCAGGTGGCGAAACCTATGCTGTGCTGGATGCTGATGGCAAAAAAGTGATTGAATATTCCGTGAAAACTGGTAAGCAAACGGGTGTTCTCTTCGATGCAGACCAGACTTTGCGTGGCAAGGTGGACAAGATAAATGGCTACGAGATGAGTCCCGATGGTACTCGTATGCTCGTTTGGAATAAGGTAAAGCGCATCTATCGTCGTTCGTTCACAGCTGATTATTACATCTATAATATACAGACTCGTGTATTGGAGCCCCTGAGCGATTTCGGTCCTCAGCAGTCTCCCGTATGGAGTCCCGACAGCCGTAATGTTGCCTTTGTGCGCAACAATAATATCTACCTCGTGCGTCTGCTTTATGATAACGCAGAAACGCAGGTGACCAAAGACGGCAAGCGCAACGAAATCATCAATGGTGTTCCCGATTGGGTGAACGAAGAGGAATTCGGTTTCAATACTGCGCTCACTTTCACGAGTGACGGTACGATGATTTGCTGGATTCGTTATGATGAGTCGAAAGTAGAAAACTATCGGCTGAATGATTATGAATACAAATATCCCGTAGCAGGTGCACGAAACTCAGACGTCAGCGTGAGAAGCTACGACCTGCAAAGCAAGCAGATCAGAACCTTACAGGTGCCTGTACCTAATGAAGGTTATATTCCACGCATTAAGATGGCCCGTCAGGCTGACCATGTGGTGATTTATACTATGAACCGCCATCAGGATGAACTTTGTCTTTACGACGGCAACACCCGTTCAACGGTATGCAATCTCCTCATCAAGGAGAAGGTGGATAAATATGTCAAGGAGGAAGCCATGGAGAATATCCGAGTGGATAGCACTTATATCCTTATGCCTAGCGACCGTTCGGGTTCCATGCAGCTTTATCTTTATAAAACCGACGGTATGTTGGTAAGTCAGTTGACTGATATACAAGGTGAAGTGACCGATGTGTATGGATATGATGAAAAGAATGGTACCGTTTATTATCAAGCTGCAGGCAAGAATCCCATGAACCGTGAGGTATATGCCACCGACCGGAAGGGTAAGACAACCTGTCTGACTACTAAAGACGGTTGGAATTCGGCTGTATTTAGTAAGGATTTCAGTCATTTCATCCTTACTTGGAGTGATGCTAATACTCCTTATCAATATAGTATCTATAATAATAAAGGTAAGGAAGTAGTGAAACTTTTGGGCAACGAAGAGCTCCAGCAGAAGGTGGCCGCCTTAGGGGTTCCTCAGAAAGAGTTCTTCAAGTTTAAGACTTCAGAAGGCGTAGATTTGAATGGCGTGATGATTCGACCAGCTAATTTCGACGCCTCCAAGAAATATCCTGTCATCATGTGGCAATATAGTGGTCCCGGTTCCCAGCAGGTGATAAACTCCTGGCGCTTGGGATCGATGGGCAATGGCGCTCTTTATGACCATTATTTGGCTCAGGAAGGTTTCATCGTGGTATGTGTGGATGGTCGCGGAACTGGTGGCCGCGGAGCTGATTTCGAGAAACAAAACTATCGCAAACTGGGCTGGAAGGAAAGCCGCGATCAGGTGGAAACCGCCCTTTATCTAGGTTCCCTGCCTTATGTTGACAAGAACCGTATTGGTATCTGGGGCTGGAGCTATGGCGGCTTCAACACGCTGATGTCGATGAGTGAGGGTAGGGAAGTGTTCCGTGCAGGTGTGGCCGTAGCTCCGGTTACCGATTGGCGTTTCTACGATTCTGTCTATACGGAGCGTTTCATGCAGACGCCTCAGGAGAATGGCATGGGCTATGACGACAATCCTATTAAGCGTGCGAAGAAGTTACACGGCGATTTGCTGATTTGTCATGGAACAGCAGATGACAATGTTCATCCCGTGAACACCTATGATTATGCAGAAGCTCTGGTGCAGGCCGACAAGGATTTCTCCGAGCGTTTGTATCGTGACCGTAATCATAGCATTTATGGCGGCAACACGCGTAACCATCTGCTTCGACAGATTGCGCAGCATTTTATCGAGAAAATGAAAAATTAACATAAATCACAACATTATGAAAAGATTACTTTTGGGCGACGAAGCCATCGCACAAGGAGCCCTCGATGCGGGCCTGAGTGGTGTTTATGCTTATCCCGGCACGCCCTCAACTGAGATTACGGAATTCATCCAGGAATCGCCTCTTGCTAAGGAACGCAATGTTCATCGCCGTTGGTCAACAAATGAAAAGACAGCCATGGAGGCTGCGCTCGGCATGTCGTTTATGGGCAAGCGCGCATTGGTCTGCATGAAGCATGTGGGACTCAATGTCTGTGCTGATCCGTTTGTTAATTCAGGCATGACAGGAACAAATGGCGGAGTAGTGGTTCTTGTGGCTGATGATCCTTCCATGCACTCCTCTCAGGACGAACAGGATTCCCGTTTCTATGGAAAGTTTGCCATGATTCCAACCTTGGAACCCAGCAATCAGCAGGAGGCTTACGATATGATGGCGTTTGCCTTCGACTATTCTGAGCAGATTCATCTGCCTGTGCTGATGCGTGTGACCACTCGCATGGCGCATAGTCGTGCCGTGGTGGAAGTGAAAGAAACTCCCCGAGCTGAGAACGAACTCAACTATAATGCCAAGGCAAGCGACTGGGTGTTGCTGCCTGCTTTTGCCCGTAAGCGTAATGTGGTGGTGACTGGTCAGCAGAAAGAGCTGGAGGAGAATGCCGTCAATTCACCTTATAATAAATATGTGGAGGGAACCGACAAGAGTCTGGGTATTATTGCAAGCGGTATTGGCTATAACTACGTGATGGAGTGCTTCAAGGACGGTTGTCCTTATCCTGTTCTTAAAGTTTCACAATATCCGTTGCCTAAGAAACTGGTACGTCAGTTGATGGCTGAATGCGAGAAAGTGCTGATTGTTGAAGAAGGCCAGCCGTTTATTGAGGATATGGTGAGAGGTGTGGGAGATGCTGAGAACATCTTGGGACGTCTTACTGGAGAACTTCCACGTACCGGCGAGTTGAATCCTGACTTTTTGAAGAAAGCATTAGGCATTCCTTCTGATGAAAACTTCGCTCCTTGTGAGGATGTCACGCCACGTCCACCTGCACTATGTCAGGGATGTGGACACCGTGATGTATATTCTGCTCTTAATAAGGTGCTTGAGGACTATCCCAATGCCCGCGTGTTTGGTGACATCGGTTGCTATACACTTGGATTCCTTCCTCCTTACAAAGCCATTCATTCCTGTGTGGATATGGGTGCATCGATTACGATGGCAAAAGGTGCCGCTGATGCCGGTCAATGGCCGTCACTGGCTATTATTGGAGATTCCACTTTCACGCATAGTGGTATGACGGGCTTGCTTGATGCTATTAATGAGAATGCCAACATTACCGTGATTATTAGTGACAACCTCACAACAGGTATGACGGGCGGACAGGATTCCGCAGGAACCAATAAGTTTGAGGCAATTGTCCGTGGTCTGGGTCTCGATAATGAACATCTGAAAGTAGTTGTTCCTCTGCCAAAGAACATGCCTGAAATTACCCAGATTCTCCGTGATGAGATTGAATATCAGGGGGTGAGCGTGATTATTCCTCGTCGTGAGTGTATGCAGACTTTGCAACGTCACCTCAAGCAGAAGAAAGCTGCAGAGAAATTGAGTAAATGAGAAATTGTGTAAACAAGAAATTAAAATGAAAACTGATATCATACTTTGCGGCGTAGGTGGACAAGGTATCCTTTCTATTGCCACCATCATTGGCGAAGCAGCCATGAAGGAGAATCTTTATATTAAGCAGGCTGAGGTGCACGGAATGTCACAGCGCGGCGGTGACGTGCAGAGTAACCTTCGCATTTCTTCAAATCCCATATATAGCGACTTGATTGCGCTTGGTAGTGCTGATGTAATCATTTCCATGGAACCTATGGAAGCCTTGCGCTATCTGCCGTTCCTGAGTAAAGATGGATGGATTATCACGTCGAGCGCTCCCTTTGTCAATATTCCCAACTATCCTGATATGGAGAAACTGAAGGCTGATTATGCCAAGTTGAAGAATGTCATCATGATTGATATCGAGCAGATGGCAAAAGATAATAATGTGCCGCGTTCAGCCAATGTGATCCTGTTAGGAGCTGCTCAGAAGGCGCTTGGTATTGAATTCGATAAGCTGGAAGCTGCCGTCAGCCGTGTGTTTGCACGAAAAGGGGAGAAGATTGTAGAACAGAACATCAAGGCCCTGGCAATCGGCAAGGAGGTACAGCGATGAAACAGACTCCTATTGATAAAGCCCTTGTTGACGGACTCATCGAGAAACTGGGCATTACTGATTTCGCCAAGGCTACCATCCGCGAAGTGAAGCAAGTGGCTGCCAAGGCAGAAGAGGAATCTGGTGTAGAGTTCATCAAAATGGAAATGGGAATTCCCGGATTACCTGCTGCTGAAGCTGGTGTGAAGGCCCAGATTAAGGCTTTGCAGGATGGTATTGCCCATAGTTATCCTGATATTCAAGGTTATCCCGAACTGAAAAAGGAAGCCTCACGTTTTGTAAAAGCTTTCATTGGTGTAGATATTGCACCAGAAGGATGTGTTCCTGTAAGTGGTTCGATGCAAGGCACTTACGCCTCATTCCTGACTTGTAGCCAGGCTGATAAGAAGAAAGATACCGTGCTCTTTATTGATCCGGGTTTCCCTGTACAGAAGATGCAGCTGCAGGTGATGGGCGTAAAGTACGAAACTTTTGATGTATATGATTATCGTGGTGATAAACTGAAGGGCAAGTTGGAGAGTTATCTGGAGAAAGGTAATATCTGTGCCATCGTTTATAGTAACCCAAATAATCCTGCCTGGATTTGTCTGCGTGAAGAAGAACTGAAAGTGATAGGGGAGTTGGCCACCAAATTTGACGTGATTGTAATGGAAGACTTGGCTTATTTTGCTATGGATTTCCGTAAGAATCTGAGCACGCCTTTTGAACCTCCTTATCAAGCAACAGTTGCTCGATATACCGATAATTATATTCTATTGATTAGTGGAAGTAAAGCTTTCAGTTATGCTGGAGAGCGTATAGGTGTAACGTGTATTTCCAACACGCTTTTCCATCGTCATTATCCTGATTTGGCAAACCGCTATGAAGGATTGCCTTTCGGACTTGTTTTCTCCACAAGAATGCTTTATGCGCTTTCTTCTGGTACCAGTCATAGTGCGCAATATGCTATGGCTGCCATGTTGAAAGCAGCAACTGATGGAGATTACGATTTCCGTAAAGAGATAAGCATTTATGGAGAACGTGCCCATAAATTGAAAGAAATATTTTGTCGTCACAACTTCTATGTCGTATACGACAAAGATCTTGATGAACCGATAGCAGATGGCTTTTATTTCACGATTGGCTATCCTGAAATGACAAGTGGCAAATTGGCTCATGAATTAATGTACTATGGAGTTTCGGCCATTTGTCTGATTACTACAGGAAGTCATCAGGAAGGTCTGCGTGTGTGCACATCATTTATAAATGACAACCAATATGACATGCTCGAAGAACGTATGTCTATTTTTGAAGAAAATAATCCAGTTAAATAAAATGAAGCTAAATCGCATTTTGCAAGTATAATTACTCACATGATGCGATTAAGCTTTTTAAAAAGAAGTTATTCAGATGAAAGCAAAACCAGGATTTAATTTACGCAATGTATGCGGAGAACAGATTATCGTAGCTGAAGGAAAAGAAAATATCGACTTCAGTAATATTATCAGTATGAATGAAAGTGCTTCATATTTATGGAAGAAAGTTCAGCAACTAGAAAGTTTTACACCAGAAGATCTAGCTAAGTTTCTTTTAGAGGAATACGAAGTAAGTGAGGAAACTGCTCTTCAAGACGCCCAAACTGTAGCTGCACAATGGATGCAAGCCGGAATCGTGTCTGATTAATGCAGAATCAGCATTATGATAAATAGAACTTATTGATATTAGTATATTTGGATTGTCACATATATATTTTAATCTGTTAGTATATTATACAAATTATCCCCTATTGTTACGAACCATTAATATATATATAAGATTACAATTCTACTATTGTTTTTGAAACAATTATTATTTAAGATATCATATATGTAAAATATTAATAATGTTACTTTATCATTGGAGTATTTTTCATGTTAAGATAATCAAATAAAAAATGCCCGGGTCTTCACAGAGCCGGACATTTTAATCTCAATAGGTATTAGCTTTTTTAAGGTAAAAAGATTGTATTCAGGATAACAGTTGCAAAGTTACACGGTTTTTAATGATTAAAAAAAAATGTTTGCATGTTTTATAACATAAAGATGTATTTTTTTCAAAATATCCATTAAAAACAGCTATTTAGGTATGAAATTACCTATTAAATGTTCTACATTTTTTTGAATTGGATACGCTAATATAAATTAATTATTGTACCTTTGCACCAAATATATAATTCAAACAATATGACTGAAATCAAAGAAAACATCAGCGAAGAAAAGAAAAGTGTTAGCTTCGTAGAACAGATCGTGGAAAAAGATCTCGCAGAAGGAAAAAACGGAGGACGACTGCAAACACGTTTTCCACCAGAGCCAAACGGCTATCTTCACATTGGTCATGCAAAGGCAATCTGCATGGACTTTGGTGTGGCTGAGCGTCATGGCGGCATTTGCAACCTTCGTTTCGATGATACCAATCCCGTGAAGGAAGACACGGAATACATAGAGAATATTGAGCATGATATCAAATGGCTCGGTTTCAAATGGGCAAATGTATATTATGCAAGCGATTATTTCCAAGAACTCTGGGACTTTGCTGTATGGCTGATTAAACAGGGACGTGCTTATGTGGATGAACAAAGTGCTGAGGTAATCGCCCAGCAAAAAGGCACAACTACGAGTCCAGGTACCAACAGTCCTTTCCGCGACCGTCCAATAGAAGAGAACCTTCGTTTGTTTGAATACATGAATAGTGGCGAGTGTACTCCTGGCACCTTAGTTCTTCGTGCCAAGATTGACATGGCCCACCCTAATATGCTTTTCCGTGATCCCCTACTCTATCGTGTGCTGAATATTCCTCATGTGAAGACAGGCTCTAAATGGAATGCCTATCCCATGTATGATTTCACTCATGGACAGAGCGACTATCTGGAAGGCGTTACCCATTCGCTTTGCACTTTGGAGTTTGTGGAGCATCGCCCCTTGTATGATCTCTTTGTTACTTGGATGAAGGAATATAAAGGTGAAACCGATAATATTGAAGACAACCGCCCACGTCAGACAGAATTTAACAAGCTGAATCTCTCCTATACATTGATGTCAAAGCGCAATTTGCTGGCTTTGGTAAATGAGGGTATGGTGAATGGCTGGGACGATCCCCGCATGCCGACTATTTGCGGCTTCCGTCGCAGAGGCTACAGCCCTGAAAGTATTGTGAAGTTCATCGACAAAATTGGCTATACCACTTATGACGCACTTAACGAAATAGCTTTATTGGAGAGTGCTGTACGTGATGATTTGAATAGCCGTGCAATACGTGTAAGTGCTGTTCTTGACCCCGTTAAAGTTGTAATAACAAACTATCCCGAAGGTCAGGTGGAACAGTTGGTTGCCATTAATAATCCTGAAAATGAAGCTGATGGAACTCATACCGTTGAGTTTGGACGTGAAATATGGATTGAACGTGATGATTTCATGAAGGTAGCTGAGAAGAAGTTCATGCGTCTGGCTCCCGGAAAGGAAGTACGTCTGAAGAATGCTTATATTATTAAATGTGATGAAGAGCATCCTTGCGATGAAGATGACAACGGCAATGTGACAACTATCTATTGCACATATGATCCAGAATCCCGTAGCGGCTTGCCTGGTTCTAACCGTAAAATCAAGGGCAAGACTCTCCATTGGGTCAGTTGTGCTCATGCTGTAAAAGCAGAAGTACGACTCTACGAGCGTTTGTGGAAAGTGGAGAATCCTCGTGATGATATGGCCGCCATCCGTACTGAGCAGAATTGTGATGCCGTGACTGCTATGAAGCAGATCATCAATCCAGATTCTCTCAACGTGAACACTAACTGCTATATTGAGCCCTATGCCGCACAGATGAAGCCGGGGCAGTATCTGCAGTTCCAGCGCATTGGCTACTTCATGGCTGATCTTGATTCAACAGCAGAACATCCTGTGTTTAACAAGACTGTCGGACTCAAGGACAACTGGGCAAAATCACAGAAAGCTTAAATCAAATTGGCATATATTGAGTATTTCCAATCGAAAGAGTTCCTGGCCCTACTCCATCAATTTGAGGAATCGGGTCAGGATCAATATGCTGATTTCAGTTCTAATGATTTGACTGACTTGGCAGAATACTATCATACGGTTGGAAATCTTGAGATGGCTTTGAGAATTGTGGATGCGGCTATTGACCTTTATCCTGGAGCCGTAGGACCGCTTGTGTTCCGTGCCCGCACTTCTCTCGTAAAAGAAAACAATCCTAAGAAAGCAGCCTTTTATGCGGATATGATAGAAGACAAGACCGACTTGGATTATTATTACATTCAAGCGGAGATTATGGTTGCAGAAGGAAATTCAGAAGAAGCCCATGAATATCTGCTTGAGAAATTTGAAGAGGTTGATGAGGATGAACAGCAGGACTATTTGCTTGATGTAGCAACTCTTTTTGCCGACTACGAATTGTGGGATTATGCCGATTCGTGGAGCCGTAATTATGAAGATACAGACGAATCAGACTACTTGGAGTTACAAGGAAGGTTGATGGTGGTCCGACAGGAATACACACAGGCTGAAGAGCTTTTTAACAAGCTGATTGACCGTAATCCGTTTTCTACCATTTATTGGAATCTTCTTGCTTCTACACAGTTTTATGCTAAGGATTTTCAGAAAAGCCTCTCCAGTTGTGATTATGCCTTGGCAATTTTCCCAGATGATGCAGATGCCTTGCTGACGAAAGCAAATGCTCTGTTTCGCATAGGCAATCTTGAAGATGCAATTGTTAACTATTTACACTATATGAGAGTTTGTAACGAAGAAATTCCCGATGATGTGGATCTTGAAGATTATCTTAAACGCTTAATGGATACCCCATGAATATTATAACATCCCTACTCAATAACCTCAACTACCCCACCATCTTCTTTTTGATGATGCTTGAGTCAACGGTCATTCCTGTACCTTCTGAGTTGGTCGTATCACCAGCAGCCTATCACGCTGCTGGCGGAAATCTGAATATGTGGCTGGTTGTCTTGTTTGCCACGTTGGGTGCCGACCTTGGAGCTACTATCAACTATGTTGTGGCTTATTATGTGGGTCGTCCGGTTATCTATCGGTTTGCCAATAGTCGTATTGGACACATGTGTCTGCTGAATCAGGAAAAGGTTGAGAAAAGCGAAAAATACTTTGATGACCATGGAAAGTTGGCAACCATTACAGGGCGTCTGATTCCAGGAATCCGCCATCTCATCAGTATTCCTGCAGGTTTGGCCAAGATGCATTATGGCCATTTCATACTATATACAACGATTGGTGCTGGTGTTTGGAATATTATTCTAGCGCTTCTTGGATGGTATCTTTATACAATTGTACCAGAAGACCAACTGCACGATAAGATTCTTGAATATGGCGATTATATCAAATATACGATTATTGTTATTGTTGTATTAGCAGCCATATATTTCTTCCTGAAATCACGTTTCAAGAAAAAGAATGTGAAGGAATCATCTGAACAAAAAGATTAGTTTTAAAAGCGAGAAAACCGCTAAAATAAATTCTTTAAGTCAATAACAGTAAGTGTTTCATTTTCAACACGAAAACGAATATCGAAACAGCCGTAGGGCATTCCGTAAATTTTATCTTTACTTGTTTGAATTTGCGGACGAGGATCTATTGAAAGAACCTTTTTAAGAACTTTCAATTCATCCAGAGAAAAGTGCTGCTGGATTTCTTCGGGAATAATAACTTGAAGGCGTTTCCAGGAATGATTGTCCACAAAACCGCTTCTTGCATCTTCATGACAATCTGCATATTTTACGTAAGGCTTGATATCAAAGATGGGAGTTCCATCCATTAAATCTGCGCCTTTTACCTTAATGATAGGCCCTTGCTTACTCTCCCACTCTATCTTTATTAGTTTTACGGATGAAAGTCCGATATTGTTAGGACGGAAAGGTGAACGCGTGGCAAACACCCCTACCCGCTCGTTACCACCAAGAATTGGCGGACGTACCAAGGCATTCTTTGTGGCGTGCTTGTTGGCAGAGAATTCCCAAAGTAGCCAGATATAGTCGAATTCATCCAGTCCTCTAAGGAAATCAGGGTTACGAAAAGAAGGCTCGAAGACGATTTCGCCTTCGAGTTCTTCTACCAATCCACTTTGGCGAGGAATGCCAAACTTGCTCCTGAATGGAGAGTGGAAATGGGCAATAGGTTTAAATACGGATTCCGTGATTTATTTCTTTTCAGCCTTAGCTTCTTCCTTTTTCTCTTCAGTTTTCTTGGCAGGTGCAGCCTTATAAGCCTTATTCAAACCAGCCACCACTTCCTTCGTGATGTCGTAAGCCTTGTCGGCATAAAGGATATTGTCACCCTGCTTACTGAAGATGATAGAATACTTTTTGTCCTTATTATACTCAGCCAGATAAGCCTGAATGTTCTTACGAAGTTCCTCGTTGAACTTTTCAGTTTCTGCCTGGAACTCTGCTGTAAGGCGCTGGTTCAAAGCCTGAAGGTCATTGTTCTGCTTCTGAAGGCCAGCCTGTACAGCTTCTGCCTGTTGCTGGGTGTACTTGTTCGCCTGGATATCCTGCTGAAATTTCACGGCAGCATTCTGAAGGGCCTGCTGTTTCTGAGCAAGAGTGTTCTGAATGTTATTGCCTTTTTTCTCCAAATCAGCGCTCTTTTCCTTACAGAAAGTGTACTGAGTCATGATTGAATCAACTTCTACGAAAGCAAGTTTCAGCTCTGTAGGAGCATTTTGTTCGGTTGGTTTCTCGTCAACCTTTGGAGCTTGGTTGTTGCATGATACCATAGCGATGGCAGCAAAAGCAACGATAAATGTTTTTTTCATTGTCATTATAATGTTTTGATTCTTAATTCTTAACTAATATGCTTTGTTTGCCTCTCTTGCTTCACGGTCCTGGTCAAGCACACAATGAATTCCCTGATCCCTCAAAGCTTTACTGTCGTGAATATGCTGCGAGGAGAACTTTCCGTCCTTTTTGAAAATCACTTTTACGCTCAATAATGCTATGCAAATAGCAATTATTAACACGGTTATGGCAATAGTTTTGAGCATTTTTACTATCTTTGCATGCACTTGTAATGCAAAATCGAGTGCAAAGATACGGAATATCCATTGAATTTCAAAATAAAATTACATTAATAATGAATAAAAGTGATTTAAAACCAGCATGTGTATTTGAGCAGTTTGCTAAAATCAATCAGATTCCCCGTCCTTCTAAACACGAGGAAAAGATGATTCAGTATCTCAAAGATTTCGGTGAAAGTCGTGGCCTAGAGACTAAAATCGATGAGACGGGAAACGTCTTAATCCGAAAGCCAGCCACTAAAGGCTTTGAGAATCTTGAAACAGTTGTCTTGCAAAGCCACATGGACATGGTTTGCGATAAACTCGTTGACCATGAGATTGACTTCTTGAATGATCCTATTGAAACCTATATCGATGGAGAATGGATGCGAGCCAAAGGTACCACATTGGGTGCCGATGACGGTATTGGAGATGCCATAGAGTTGGCAATTCTCGATTCAGACGAAATTGAACACGGTCCGTTAGAGTGTGTCTTTACGCGTGACGAAGAGACTGGTTTGACAGGTGCTTTCGGTATGAAGGATGACTTTATGTCTGGCCGCTATCTCATTAATCTCGACTCTGAGGATGAAGGTCAGATCTTTGTCTCTTGTGCCGGTGGTATAACTACTGAAGGCATTTTCCATTTCGAAAAGGAAGAGGCTCCCGCAGGTTATTTCTTCTTGAAGGTAGCCCTGAAGGGTCTTGTGGGCGGTCACTCTGGTGATGATATTAATAAGAAACGTGCCAATGCCATTAAGTTACTGGCCCGTTTCATTTATAGTGAAATGCAGAAAACGGATGTGCGTCTAGCTTGCTTCAATTCCGGTAAGATGCATAATGCCATTCCACGTGACGGCCAGCTGATTATTGCCGTTCCCAACGAATACAAAGAATCATTACGAGCCGACTGGAATATCTTTGCAGCAGAAGCCGAGGATGAATTCCACGTTACCGATACTACCATGGAGTTCTTGATGGAAAGTACTGAGCGCGTAGAAGTGATGGACGACAAGACAGCCAAGAACCTGATTCGTTGCCTGCAGGCCATGCATAATGGAATTCTGACAATGTGTCAAGATGAGGAAATTGCCTGGTTGGTGGAGACTTCAAGCAATGTGGCAAGTGTCCAGACCTCAGATAGTGAAGTGAAAGTTGTGGCATCCCAGCGCAGTAATGTGATGAGCAACCTCCGTAATATGGCTGCCACCATCAAGGCCGTGTTTGAACTGGCTGGCGCGGAAGTGAACCAAGGTGACGGTTATCCAGCATGGAAGATGAATGCCAATAGTGAACTGACAAAGATTACGGTTGAAGCATACCGCAAACTTTTCAAGAAAGATCCTGTCGTGCTTGGTATTCATGCAGGTCTTGAGTGTGGCCTGTTCTCGGAGAAGTATCCGCACATGGATATGGTCAGCTTCGGTCCTACACTGCGTGGTGTCCACTCACCTGACGAGCGGCTCCTCATCCCAACCGTACAGATGGTATGGGATCATCTGCTCGAGATTCTTAAGAATATTCCTGAAAAGAAATGAGAAAGACCTTATTTATAATAATGTGTGTCCTTGTGCTGACGGCATGTACCAGTCGGCGCAAGGCCACTACCGCCATAGATGAATTCCTCAGCCAGAACTTGGTAAATACTGAATACACGACGGAATTTCTCGCCATGGACAGCACACATAAACTGAAGAATCATATCATTGTCAACCTTCAGCAACAGGCTTCTGCAGACAAGGCCTTCAAAAAAGGCATTAAATGGGACAAGCCTTCTTCTGAGAAATACATATTCATGCGGATGAAGGTGATTCAAGGACCGGACACTATGATTCGAACTTTTTACCTCAATCCGGAAATGACAAAGGTGCTAGCTTTCAAAGAGAACTAAAACAAAAATGTCCCCGCTTCGTATCACTACGTTTTGCGGGGACTGTTACCTAAAAAAACCTACCTATCGAATAAATAGTGGTCTTATGCCAGCATGCGTTTAACATACTGGCGGATTTCTTTGCGAGCAGAACCTAGACGGTTCTCTACGCTTTTATAAGAGAGATGGAGCGTTTCAGATATTTCTGAAACTTTTTTACCTTCGTATATATTCATGCGATAAATGACACGCTGGTGATCCGTTAGGCGAGCAATTCCGCGTTCTAAAATCTCATTAATCTCCGTAGCGCTATAGATAGAAGCAACGTCCATCTCACTTGAAGACTGCTGAACGAAGAAATGTTCATACTCTTCTACCGACTGATGATGGCGCCAATAATCGAAAATCAGATTGCGCGCAATAGTATAAACAAGACATGGCAATGTGATGGTTGTAATCATCTTATCACTACGCAAAAGTCTGAGGAAGACATTCTGAACAATGTCTTCAGCACCCTCTGCATATTGCAAACGTTTAGACACAAAACCTAAAAGTTCGTCATAATGTTGGGAGTAATAATCAGCTATGATACTGAATTTCTCACTTTGCGTTTCCATGTCAGCGTAAGCATTCACGATTTTCATTCGCAAAGATAATGAAAATTTCGATTTGTTTCAAATAAAAATGTAGTAAAATCTTTGTGTTGAAACAATTTAATACCTTTTTGACAATATTTGAGACTTGACATAAACAATTGACCTCCGTTTTAAGCCCATTTCCTTCTCTGGCACGGATTTTGTAGGGAATAACGGCAGAACCAAATATCAAAAGTTATGCAAAAAGGTAATATTGGGGTTACGACAGAGAACATCTTCCCCGTCATCAAAAAGTTTCTCTATTCTGACCACGAGATTTTTCTTCGTGAAATGATCAGTAATGCAGTTGATGCAACACAAAAATTAAAGACTTTGAAAGAAAAGGGCGATTTCAACGGAGATCTGGGTGACTTGACTATTCATGTTTCACTAGATACAGATAAAGGAACCTTGACAATTAGTGACCGTGGTATAGGAATGACCGCAGAGGAAATCGACAAGTATATCAATCAGATTGCGTTTTCTGGCGTAACTGATTTCCTTGACAAATATAAAGATACGGCTAATGCTATTATCGGCCATTTCGGTCTTGGTTTCTATTCCTCATTTATGGTGAGTAAGAAAGTGGAAATCGTCACGAAGAGTTATCGCGAAGATGCCAAAGCCGTGAAATGGAGTTGCGACGGAAGTCCGGAGTTCACGATTGAAGAGGTGGAGAAGGCTGACCGTGGCTCAGATATTATCCTCTATATTGACGATGATTGCAAGGAATTCCTGGAGAAAGCCACCATCGAGCGCCTGCTCAACAAATACTGTAAGTTCCTTCCCGTTTCCATTGCTTTTGGCAAAAAGACGGAATGGAAAGATGGCAAGCAAGTTGATACCGATGAAGATAATATTATAAATAATGTAGAACCGCTTTGGACTAAGACCCCGTCCACATTGAAGGATGAGGACTATCAGAGTTTCTACCGTACGCTCTACCCCATGCAGGACGAGCCCCTGTTCTGGATTCATCTGAATGTGGACTATCCATTCAACCTGACGGGTATCCTCTATTTTCCACGCATCAAGCAAAACATTGATATCCAGCGCAATAAAATTCAGCTCTATTGTAATCAGGTGTTCGTGACCGATCAGGTGGAAGGCATTGTGCCTGAGTTTCTGACTTTGCTTCACGGCGTGATTGATTCTCCCGATATTCCTTTGAATGTAAGCCGCAGCTATCTGCAGAGCGACCGCGATGTGAAGAAGATTTCTACCTATATCACCAAGAAAGTAGCCGATCGCCTAAGTTCACTCTTCAAGGAAAACCGCAAGGACTTCGAGGAAAAATGGGACGACCTCAAACTCTTTATCCATTATGGTATGCTTTCACAAGAGGATTTCTACGACCGTGCCAAGGACTTTGCCCTGCTGAAGGACGTTGACGGAAAGTATTACACTTATGAGGATTACAAGACGCTCATCAAAGACAACCAGACCGACAAGGACGGCAACCTGATTTACCTCTATGCCAACGATAAGGAGGCTGAATATACCTACATTGAGGGAGCCAAGGCTAAAGGCTACTCCGTGCTGATGATGGACGGACAACTTGACACACCTATGGTGGGAATGCTGGAGCAGAAGTTCGAGAAGAGTCGTTTCACCCGTGTCGACGGCGACATTATCGACCGACTCATCGTGAAGGAGGAAGCTCCGAAGAATACGCTCGAAAAAGATGAGAGTGACAATCTGTCAGAAGCTTTCCGCTCGCAGATGCCCAAACTGGAGAAGGCTGAGTTCTATGTGGAAGTGGAAAGTCTGGGAGAACAAGCCCAGCCGGTTGTCATCACACAAAGTGAATACATGCGCCGTATGAAGGACATGAGCCGCTATCAGCAGGGCATGGGATTCTATGCCCAGATGCCCGATGCCTACAACCTAGTGCTTAATGCCGATCATCCGCTCATTAAGAAGGTGATTGCCGATGAAACAGCAAAGACTGCGGAAGCATTAAAACCAGTTCTTGCTGAAATCAAGGGACAGGAAGCCCGTCTAACCATTCTTCGTCAGGAACAAAACAAGAAAAAGCCTGAAGAGATTACTCAGGAGGAAAAGGACGACCTGAGCAACACGCAGAAGGCCATCGATGAACATAAAAACCAGAAGAAGCAAATTATTGCCGATGCAGCCAAGGACAACAAGATTGTTCACCAGCTGATAGACCTTGCCCTGCTTCAGAATGGAATGCTCCGTGGAGAAGCCCTTGACAAATTCCTCAAACGTAGTGTGGAACTGATCGGATAATTCCCTGAATCTGCATAAATAATGAAGCCGCTTTCTCGAAGAAAACGGCTTTTTTTATGCGTTAACCTATTGGAAATGTGGAGTGTCCTTATCTTCTTCCTCCTCTAAAGCCTCTTCCATTTCTTCCAAACCTGTTCATGCCGAATATCTGCCGGTGGAATTTTTCCTCAGCCCGCAGGACATCATAAACCTTGGACGCGGGAAGAATCTTCATGAACTTCTTGTGATAGTGTTGCTGAATCTCCTTCAGCTGAAGTTCACATTCGTCGCTCTTCTGAATGGCATCACGGCAACCTGCTTCATCCGTCGGTTTAATATGCCGGAGGCGGCGCTGCTGATCGTAAATTACGCGCTGCTTCTTCTGCATCTCACGGTAAACAGGGAAGAAAACCTCTGCCTGCTTCGGTGTAAGAGCGGCTTCGGTCGTGATGAATTGCTCCATATTGGCCTGAAACTGCTGCGGGTCAAACTTTGGCATATTATTATTCCAGAATTGTGCAGAAGCCTGAGTCAGACTCATGAGCGATATAAATAATAGAAGAATTTTTTTCATCAATAGTCTGCTAAATAATTGTAGATGTCGTCATTGTCAATCATTACGTAGTCTGCTGCTTGTTCCATGCTTATTTCCGTAGAAGGAGCTGTTAAGGCAGAATAATTGGTAGGTTGTTCGGCTTTATTTCCAAAATAGAAAAGGGTCGAACCAAAAATAACCGCACAAACACTGGCGGCGGCCACATAAGGCCTCCAGCGCAACCATCTTGACGGTTTCATTTCAATTGATATTGCTTTCTGTTCCGGCAACATCTGCATCATTCGGGTATTGAAATCATCAAAATACCCTCCTGGCACCTTGAAATGAGGATTTGTGCCATAGGTGTCTTTTAGATAGTTCTCTTCTTTCATATTAAGTTTCTTTGATTCTTTGACGATTAGGATTTGGAAAAGTTTAATACGTATTCGTGAATTTTTTTCACTGCTATGTGATAAGAGGCTTTTAAGGCACCTTCTGAGGTGTTTAGCAGTACGCTCATTTCGGAATATTTCATATTGTCGTAGTAGCGTAATGTAAAAACCGTACGCTGAACGTCGGGTAACTTTGCAATAGCTTCCTGCAGTAAGGCGTCAGCTTCATCGCCATCAAAATACTCATCTGCCAGCAGTCTTTTAGCTACCGAGATGTCTTCATCGGCACTTATTTTTACCTTTTGTCTTCTGAGATGGTCGAGCGATTCGTTCACGGCAATACGATAGAGCCAGGTGGAGAGTTTTGACTTCGACTGGAAATCCCCCAGCCCTTGCCAGGCTTTCAGAAAAGTGTTCTGCAGCACATCGTTTGCATCTTCATGATATTGAACGATATTACGAATTTTCCAATAGAGCATTTCGCTATATTGGTTCACTATCAACTCGAACGCCTTCCGTTGGGTTTCGGGTTTCGACAGCAGTCTTAATATTTCATTCTCGTTCAAAGCAGATAATATTTCAGTTCTTTCCAAATGGCTTCGTCATAGCCATACACATCTTTATAATATCTTAATTCGCCGTCAGGCGTGGGATAGCAAGTAAAATAGCTGATGAAAACGGGGATTTCCGGCTCAACTGCCACACTGTTTACCAGCATGTCACGGTCAATCACGACCTTTTCGTCAGACTCGTTGTCATTCGGATTAAGATCGGCTTCCATCGAATATCTGATTTTCTCTATCAGGTCAGAATCCTTCTTCTTTAACAGGAATACGGCCAAATCAAACGGTTTTTCGACACGTACGCATCCATGGCTCACAGCCCTGACACTCTTCTGGAAAACCCAGGGCGTATTCGTGTAATGCAGATAGACGCTATGGTTGTTGTCGAAGCGGAAGATGATGCGGCCCAGGGAATTGCCGGGGCCTCCCTCCTGAACGATGAACTGTTTCCCCTCCATGATTCGCGAATAGGAGGCTTGCTCAGGCGGCAACTTGCCTTCTTTCTTGTCGTGGATGTACATGTTGTTTTTCTTCAGATAGCCAATCCTTCCGACAATTCCTTTTGCAATACTTTTGGGTACGAACCATTTGGGATTCAGGTCCATGCGCTTAATGTTTGAATGAATAAGCGGCGTCCGGGTATCCAGTTTTCCGCAGCCCACACGCATGGTCAGCACGCTGTCCTCACCATAGGCATAAAGCCGGTAAGCTGGTATATTCACAACCACATATTTGTCATGTTTCTCGGGCGAATCAGTTGTCTGCCATCGGCAGCGCTCTATGCAGCACAACACTTTTTGCCGTTGCTCCCCTTGCGGGTTCTTTGTGCGAAGGTAATCCACCAGCTGCCGGTACATCTTCCCGCTTGGCTGAATATCATTCAGGAATTGCCCCACACTGTCATGATTCACTATGCCGTAGGCCTTCTGGTAGTAAGCCGCGCTTGGATGGCTCATTTCCACGTCAAACACATGATAGTAGGTGACATGCGTGGAATCAGAGTCTTTCACTGCACAATGATTGAGCGTATAATTCGGATTCACATAACCGAAATGCTGACAACAGGCATACCGAAGATAAGCCCGTGTGAGATTGAACTCCAGCCTCGCCATCACCTTATTGATATCTTCCTCGTCAGTCAGGCTGAGTGAACGCAGTTTGGCAAGGTCCTTTTTTATTCTTTCCACCCGGTAAATAGCCGGATTGATGTCTGTTTCACCTACTTTCTCTAACCAACCGACAAGCGAATCAGCCTGAGCGTCAACACCATGACGATTAATCCAAAGGAAAGGCTGTTCATGACGGTAATAGCTCCGAATCTCCCTGTCCACGGTCATGCGCCCCGTGTCGGTCCTCTGGATATTGGAAAGATGTTTCCGAATAATCTGGGAGTTAATAGCAAAAGAAGGCGTTTTCATTGCTGAAAACGCTTCTATAGTTAAATCCTTATTTGAGTGAGTATCTTTTTCCTGACAGGCCATCAGAAGCACGACCACAAAAGAGAACACTCCCCAGAAAATCTTGCGCATTACTTCACGATGATGCGACGAGCAGTATTACCAACTTTTACGATATAGATTCCTTTCGGAAGATTGAGTTCATATTGGCGGTCCTGCCCTTCCACACGGAACGTCTTGATACACTTGCCTGCCACGTTGTAGATGCTCACCATGTCGCCATTGGCATTCACGATGTGGAGCGTATTGTTCGTTGTCTGGGAAATCACCACGGTCATAGGTTCCTGGTCAACAATATCAATAGCCGCCATACTCATCGTGGGAATGCCTCCTAACAAGGCGAACGAAAGTGTTATTTTGAGGAAAAATTTCATCATACGCGTATATATTTGGTGCAAAAATAGGCATTTAACTTGAAACTTCCAAATTTTTCGTGTTTTTTTTGCTTCTAAACCCGCATTCAAATATTATAAATATCGTTTTCATGAGTCAGATACGACTCCGGAAAAATAGTCCGTGCCTCTTCAAGGAAAACATTTTCGTCAGAATAGCGCGAACTGAAGTGGCCTAACAAGAGGCGCTTGACTCCTGCCTCTTTAGCTACGGTAGCGGCCTCTGCAGCCGTGCTGTGATAGTAAGCTTCAGCCCTCTGCTTGCTGTCAAGACAATAGGTACTCTCATGATATAGCAGATCCACACCTTTTATGATCGTATGAAGTGTGGGAACGTAGCGTGTGTCGGAACAGTAGGCGTAGGCTCTAGGCGGGTCAGCAGGTGTCGTCAGCTGTTCGTGACTGAATGTCCTTCCATCATCCGTAGTCCAGCCTGCCCCGTTCTTGATGTTGTTGATTTGCGAAATGGGGATTTCCAGATAGTCTATCATGTCGCGCCGGATATGGGGCAGCGTAGGCTTCTCTCGAAAAAGGAAACCGCAAGTAGGCAGACGGTGCTGCAAGGGAATGGTACTTACCGTGAGCGAACGGTCTTCGTAGATAATTTCCGTGGATTCTGTATTGATCGAATGGAACGTTACCTCAAAGCTGAGATGCTGACAAAAGAGATTAATCTGCGCTTTCAGCATGGGGCCAAGTGCAGCCGGTGCATACACCTGTAGGGGCGACTTTCGTCCTTGCAGGCCAAAAGTGCTGATCATACCGATAAGTCCGAAGCAATGATCGCCATGAATGTGGGAGATGAAAACGGCTTGAATCTTGTTGAAATTGATGCGTGAGCGCCTTACCTGCAATTGTGTGCCTTCGCCGCAATCCACCATAAACTGCTTGTCGCGCAACTCCACCACCTGCGAGGAAGCCATGTGGTGCAAGGTGGGAAGTGCACTTCCGCAACCTAAGATATGTACCCTAAACTGCTCCATAATTTTAGTTTCAGGTTTCAAGTATCTACTCCCCTCCCCATAGGGAGGGGCAAGGGGGAGAGTCTTTTATTTCATCCGTTTATAAACAAAGATTCCATCGCGGTTTTCCAAATAAAGCGAATCGGCGCCAAGTTCGTAAATGTCGAATGTGTCAGCCGAAAGCACAAGGTGGCCGTTGAATATCTTCCATTCCGTGAGTGGGTGAGGCTCTACCACGGTACTCACCACGGCTCCGCCCTCCTGCAGTTCAAAGGTCTTGTCGAGAGCCGTCCATTTGCCCATTAGCGTGGTCAGGTTTATGGCGAGAGCGGCCTTGTCCGACTCATCTTCATCACTACCCTTTTGCAGAATAACAGCAAAGCGGTCACCTATCGACATGCCGCCCTTCACGCTTGACACGCTATCATTATCCACATTCAGTAGCAGGGTATCGCCCTGGCTGGTAATCAACTCAAGTGTGTGCATGGCCGACCCTTCACCGCAGATGCCATAGATAGTTGTATCGGGCATTATTGCAACCGTGTCCGTATCCGCATCATTCCATAGTTTTGGAGTCGGTTTGTTCGGATTCTTACAACCACTGATGCCCAAGATTAATAGGGCTGCGAAAACATATATCAGTTTCTTCATATTTTCTTTATATATTTAAAAAATCTCTGTGTACAGTTAAAACCATTAACCTATAACCATTAACCCTTTAACCTTTTAACCTATTAACCTTTTATTCTTTTTCCTTCGCTTCATTCCAAAGTTTATCCATTTCACCTAAAGTCATTTCTGTCAATGGCTTACCAATCTTAATGGAATGATCCTCAATGTAGTTGAAACGCCGGATGAATTTCTGGTTTGTATATTCAAGGGCATTGTCAGGATTCATCTTATAAAGCCTGGCAGCATTGATTACAGAGAACAGAAAATCGCCGAGTTCTTTCGTGGCGCGTTCTTTATCGTCCTTCTTCAGTTCAGCCTCCAGTTCACCCAACTCTTCACGCACCTTAGCCCAGACATCCCCACGATCTTCCCAGTCGAAGCCCACATTCCGGGCCTTTTCCTGGATGCGGTAGGCCTTGATAATCGTTGGCAGCGCTTCCGGTACACCACTCAGCACACTCTTGTTGCCGTCTTTCTCGCGCATCTTGATCTGCTCCCAGTTTTCCAGCACTTGCTTCGAAGAAAGCTCCTTTCCATCAGCAGCCTGCGCCAGATGAGAATGCTTCAGGCTCTCAGCCTCGCCATACACATGCGGATGACGGAATATCAGCTTATCGGCCTCCTTGTTGCAGACGTCAGCAATGTCAAAATCACCAGTTTCATCGCCAATTTTAGCATAGAAAATAACGTGCATAATCACATCTCCCAGTTCCTTACAGATGTTCATCTTGTCGTTTTTCAGGAGTGCGTCGCACAGTTCAAAAGTCTCCTCTATCGTATTCGGCCTCAGGCTCTCGTTAGTTTGTTTTCTGTCCCAGGGACATTCTTTACGCAGGCGTTCCAGCACGTCCAACAGTCGTCCGAAAGCTTCCAGTTTTTCTTCTCTTGAATGCATATAATGATGTGAATTCCAATTACTCCGCAAAGATACAAACATATTTTGAAACCACCAAATTTTTGTCTGGGATTACGTGGGGCGTTGGAACGAAGGAGTGTGAGTCATCCATTTATAGCCGAATCTCATCCATGTCTTGCCTGCATTGTTTTAAGGCGTTGTCAGAATGCCGTAGAAGCAACGTAAGAATGCCATAGAAGCAACGTAAGAATGCCGTAGAGACCGTGCTTCCACCGCATTCTTACAAAGCTTCCATCGCAAAATACAAATGCTTTATATTCGCTTGTTTAACCACCCCCGCCCCCTCCTTCAAAAGGAGGGGAGCAATTCCTTCCAACTCCCCTCCAAACTCCCTGCCTTTTGAAGGAGGTGTTAGGGGTGGTTAAGTTTCTTGTACTCTATCTCGTCATAGTCTCAAAACGGTCTCAATATGGCCTCTACAAATTGAATCAATTGAGCCTTTTCGATGTCCAAATGACCTTTCTGATGCCCATTTGGCGCAAAGTTCATAGTTTTTGTTGTTAGAATACATAATTTCCACATCGGTCAAATGAGCCGTAAGGGCAGGTATTTTCATAGGAACAAGCGTCTCAAGCATCTCTTTTGTGGCCTTTTAGAGGAGTAATTTGCAGAATTCTGACCCTTTAGAAGGGTAATACATTGTCGGAGTGATGATGCTGACATATTGTAACTAACTGATTTCATGATAGTTACATTTCAATTTTACATTTTTTGAGTCTCAGTCTCAGAGTCACAGTTGTTTTTTAAGGTACCCCCCAACTCGTATTCTATACTATATATATTATATATATTATTGATTATCAATAAGTTATAACCAATAAAGAGGGTTGGTATGATGTGGAAGGTGACATTTTTTTAAACTGAGACTCTGTGACTGTGACTGGCAGAGATTAATCACACTTCCTCTAAGAGGCAGCTCAGCAAATGGGGCAGTTCGTTAGCCACGCCCGGGGCATAGTCGTCCACACCGAAGCCAGCTTCTATCCTTATAGGTTTGTTCGTTTGCGACATTTATTAAACAATGTTAAATTAATTAATAATGATGCAAGATTAGGGAGGGCTGCTTGTTTTATGAATAGAAAAAATTAAAAAGTGATATCATTGCCTTTATCCACTCTAAAAACAAAGAAGATGAAAGTATTTACAAACATTTGGAAATCAGTTCTGCTTCTTATATTGGCAGGATCAACAGCGATGTTCGTTGGTTGCAGTAGCGATGATGATGCCGTAGATCCCATTATAAGTTTACCATCTCCCGAAATACAAGCAGATCTGTTGCAAGGCTATTGGCTATCGGATGAGTTTGACGAGAAAGATATGTGGCATCAAGGAGGCCTGTGTTTCAGAGCAGACGGAAGAATTATCGAATGGTACGTCACTCCTGAAAAATGGGAAGAAAATGAAATAGGGGAATGGAAACTCGAAGAATCCTTTGTTTTTCTTGACTTCATGATTACTGACAATAGTTTCTGTATTAAGAGCATTACTGCTAATCAATTAGTGATTGATCATCTCAATTACTGGACTAGCAAGCATACAGACTACAAATATAACAAAATGAAGTTTGGTCCTGTGTATATCAATTGACAATGTGTCGAGGGTTCCCTCCTGACACGCTTTTTTAGATGGACAGCTGAAGAATTTCTGTAGTGGCAACTGTGATGCGGAAACGGTCATCAGGGCGCTCACCTATGAGCCAGAGAATGCGGTCCTGGGCGTCGGTAATGACCAGCTGACGACGCTTGTCTAAAAGAGATCGCTTCTGATCGGTGAGGTAATCGCTGACTAATTTGCTGCCCTTCATACCAAAGGGATGGAAACGGTCAGCTTCACGTAAACGTCTGAGAATCAAGGGGAAACTGATTTCTGATGCATCCAGGGCTACTTTGGTCTTTTCGCGTGGAATCTCATATGAATCATCCCGATGGAACCGCTCAATTTTGATTTTGACCTGCTCCCCTATCCTATACGTTCCCTCTTCGGGAATCTTCATCTCACGAAACGGATGCTGCTCCTGTTCTTCGATAAGCAGTTGCCCACGATCCAGCACCAGTACATGGGTTTCAGATCGGAACTCAGTTCCTGTAGGGGCATCTAAATGAGCATAGATCTGTTTGATTTGGGGAGAAACAAAACCGAATTGAGTCAAAATACGGTATAAAACATACTCATTTCCTACCTTTTCAATAGGAATAGAGAGCGGTTTTGAAGCATCCATCAAAGGTTCTTCTCCGAGCATTTCAAGAAGGTCCTCACCTACTTTCTGTTCTAGGTATTCGTCCGCAAAAGCCACATTTTCAGCGGTTTCAACGATGTTCTTTGAGGCTGAGGGGGCGATTTCATCGAGTAATGGCAATACCTGAAGACGGATTTTATTGCGTAGGACATCGGCCACCATATTGGTGCTGTCGGTCACATAGTCCTGACCTGTTTCCTTCAGAAAAGCTTCGATTTCATCGCGCAAAACACATAATAGAGGTCGGAATACATGTAGGATTTGTTTGTTTTCTTCACCTTGAAATGCGTTCTGAAGGGCGAAACAGAATTCCTGATGTGACCGGATTCCCGACAAACCCTTCAAGCCTGTACCCCTAATCAGGTTCATCAAGACGGTTTCTGCCACATCGTCCTGATGATGAGCCACACAGATGCCGTCCATCTGCAGGTCCTGACAGAGTTGCGCAAAATGGCGGTAGCGCAATTGGCGGGCTGCCATCTCGATGCTTACCTTATGCAACCGGGCATATTCACCTGTGTCAAAATGAACCAAGTGGAGCGGAATTTGCTTTTGGGCACAAAGATTCTGGCAGAAAAGTTCGTCCCTGTCTGACTCTTCTCCACGCAAATGAAAATTACAATGAATTGCTTCAATGAAATAACCTAACTGCTTCAGAACAAGCAACAAACATACGCTATCTGCACCACCACTTAAAGCCACGAGATAGCGGCCGTCGGACTTAAGCAGCTGTTGCTGACGGATGAATGATGCTACCTTCTTATTCAACATAAAGCACAAGGCCCTTCAAGTATTCCCCTTCCGGATGATAGATATTGATGGGATGATCGGCTGGCTGATGAAGCTGGTGCAGGATGCGAACCTTTCGACCACTTTGGGCAGCAGCCGTGAAGACCGCATTGCGGAAATTGTCCTTGGTTACCACCTGTGAACAACTGAACGTGAAAAGAATGCCGCCTTTCTGAATTTTCTCCAGGGCAGCACGGTTCAGGCGCGTGTAGCCCTTGAGCGCATTGTGGAGAGCCCCACGATGCTTGGCAAAGGCTGGCGGATCAAGAATGATGAGGTCGTATTGGTTGCCGGCCTTCTCCAAAAACTTGAAAGCATCGTCGCAATATGCCTCATGACGTGTATCACCCGGGAAATTAAGTTCCACATTGGCGCGTGTCAGTTCGATAGCCTTGCCTGAAGAGTCGACGGAATGCACTAGTTCGGCCCCACCGCGCATGGCATAGAAAGAGAAGCCACCCGTATAGCAGAACATATTGAGCACCCTTTTGCCACGAGCATATTGCTCTAGCAAAGAGCGGTTCTCACGCTGGTCCACAAAGAATCCCGTCTTTTGTCCGCGAAGCCAGTCCACATGGAATTTAAGGCCGTTTTCCAAGGCTGTATTGTCATCAGAACCACCTATGATAAAGCCGTTCTCCTGTCCGAGTTCAGCCTTGAAAGGAAGTGTGGTCTCACTCTTGTAAAACACATTCTCGATACGGCTACCCATCACCTTCATCAGCGCAACCGCGATATCTTTCCGACAGACGTGAATGCCCACGCTATGGGCCTGCATCACAGCCGTCTTGCCATAGCAGTCGATGACTAGTCCGGGCAGATTGTCGCCTTCTCCATGTACAAGCCGGTAGGTGTTGTTCTGAGGATTGTCGGCTATTCCAATCGAAATGCGCATCTTGAGGGCAGAAGCCAAACGGTTTGTCCAGAATTCCTCATCAATCTGAATATCGCGGAACGAAAGCACACGAACGGAAATGGAGCCAATCTGGTAATGGCCGACCGCGATGAAACCGCCATTTTCTGCCAAGACGCGAACGAAGTCACCTTCCTCAATGCCTTCATCCATACGCAGGATAGCCCCTGAGAACACCCAAGGATGAAAACGCAGCAAACTCTCTTCCTTCCCCCGTTTTAAATATATTGACTTGTACATGATCGTTTTTTAATTTAAATTATCAGCAACCACCTCTTCAACTAATCTGAAATCGCGAGTACTTTCAAGGCGTTGCAATTCCTCATAGAGTTGAATACACGCCCAGGCATCAGTTGCGGCATATATTTTCTGACGCTCCTGGAGCACATCATTCTCCCAGTTACTAAGTTGTTGTGACTTTGAAATTTTTTTCCCGAAGAAGTTGGCGTATAGTTTCTGCAGGGAACGGTCTTCGACACCGATCTCCCCCACATGTTTCTGCAAATCAATAAAATTTCCGGGTGTAAAGTTACCGCGCTTATGTAGCTGGAGAATATCATCGTGCCACGAAAGACCCACTTTGGGAACCTTCTTGTCTTCCAACAAACGGACAACCGCAGGAGCCATCCCCAAATAATTAAGCCGGAAGAGGAAACATGTGTCATGGGTCGACACCTGAAGGAGTGCCACTTGATGAATCTGTCCTTTCTTAAATGAAGGGCGCGTCTCAGTATCTACACCAAGAATTGGCTGAGACAAGAGGTAGTCAACGGCTCTTTCTGCTTCACCAGCTGAAATCACCACGACAATTTTACCATGAAATTGCACTACGGGCAATGCGGTAATGCGTTTCTTGTCGAACTTCTTAAAAATTGTCTTCATATAAATTCGCTGCAAAATTAGCAAAAAAATGCGGTTTTATGGTGATTTTTTAGAAAAATCTGCTACTTTTGCATCAAATTTAATAAACCACAAGAAGGAATGGCAAAGAAAAAGCAAGCAAAACAGCCGAAGCCCGCAAAATCATTCTCAGAAGCTATCGGTGCAAAAAATATATTTCAAAACGACATATTCAACGGAATCTTTGGATTTTCGCTCTTTATTATAGCTATTTACATGACGATAGCTTTCGTCAGCTATTTCACCACAGGACAGGCAGACCAGAGTCTGGTGCTTGACCTGAAACCTGGCGAATGGATGAACACAGACAAGGAGTTTCAGAACACCTGCGGCTCAACGGGAGCGCTGCTTTCTTATTTCTTTATTTCAAGATGTTTCGGTTTTGCTGCCTTTTTCATACCTGTACTGCTGGCCGTCATAGGCTTGCGTATTTCAGGCGCTTACAAGAAAATCAATTTGCTGAAATGGTTTCTCTCGCTGGTCATCATCATGCTTTGGTGCTCCGTGACGTTTGCCAAGTTCCTTACCCCGATCTTAGGTGACCAAGTCTATAATCCTGGAGGAGATCATGGCGCATTTGTCTGCCAATGGCTGGAGAATGTGATTGGCTCTCCCGGACTGATGGCGGTGCTCGGTATTGTAGCTGTTATATTCCTTACTTATATTAGTAATGAGACCATCAACGTAATCAGGAAGCTGCTGAATCCGGTAAGTATTATCACGGACCGCGTGAAATTCCGTATTACGAATGTAACAGAAGGTGAAGAGCCCGAACCTACTTTGGCTACTGTTTACGAAGATCCAGAACCCAGCGAAACGATAGACCTGACTGACAAAATCGAAAAAGAAAGCATAGCTGATGACATAACAGACATCGTAGCTGACAAAAAAGCTGAAAAGGAAGAAAAGGCCGATGAAACCGCAAATATTGGAGATATGACCGTGACCGTTGCCGGAGAGGAAGAAAAGGCATCAGGCAAGAGTGTTCAGGGTGAAGTGGATCTCTCCACGCCCATCAATCCAAAGGAGCCTTTCCTGAAATATAAATACCCGACGCTTGACTTGCTCAAGAAATACGATACCGACAACCGTCCGTATATCGACATGAAGGAGCAGACGGCCAACAAGAACCGCATCATCGAGGTGCTGAATTCCTTCGGCGTGAAGATCTCGAGCATTTCAGCCACCGTAGGTCCCACCATCACCCTTTATGAACTGACACCGGCTGAAGGTGTGCGTATCTCCAAGATCCGCAATCTTGAAGACGATATTGCCCTGAGCCTCTCAGCCCTCGGAATCCGTATCATTGCTCCTATTCCCGGCAAGGGAACCATCGGTATTGAAGTGCCTAACGCCAAGGCCAGTATCGTGTCGATGGAGAGCATCCTCAATTCCCGCAAGTTCCAGGAGACTACGATGGAACTGCCGTTGGCTCTCGGTAAGACCATTACGAATGATGTGTTCATGGTGGATTTGGCTAAGATTCCTCACCTGCTTGTAGCTGGTGCTACTGGTCAGGGTAAATCCGTCGGACTGAATGCTATCATCACCTCTTTGTTATATAAGAAGCATCCTAACGAACTGAAGTTCGTGCTCGTTGACCCGAAGAAGGTGGAATTCTCCATCTATTCTCCGATCGTGAACCACTTCATGGCCCAGATTCCCGATGAATCCGGCGATGAGGAGGCTATCATCACGGACGTTACCAAGGTGATCCGTACGCTCAACTCCCTCTGCAAACTGATGGACCACCGCTACGATCTGCTGAAGATGGCTGGTGCGCGTAATATCAAGGAGTATAATCATAAGTATGTAAACCATCAGCTCCGCCTGACCGACGGTCACGACTATATGCCTTACATCGTCGTCATCATCGATGAGTTCGGCGACCTGATCATGACCGCAGGCAAAGAGATTGAACTTCCTATTGCGCGTATTGCCCAGTTGGCACGTGCCGTAGGTATCCACATGGTGATTGCCACCCAGCGTCCTACCACGAAGATCATCACGGGTAACATCAAGGCCAACTTCCCCGGACGTATCGCTTTCAAGGTGTCTGCCCGCATCGACTCCATGACCATTCTCGACCGTACCGGAGCCAACCAATTGATTGGACGCGGAGACATGCTCTACTCTGCCGGTAGTGATCCTATCCGTGTGCAATGTGCCTTTGTGGACACGCCTGAGGTGGAGCGCATCAACAAGTATGTGGAAGCCCAGCCTGGTCCCGTTGAGCCTTTGGAACTTCCAGAACCTTCTACCGAAGAAGCTGGTGCTACTGGCAGCGGTTCGATTGATGCCCACAATCTTGACCCGTTGTTCGAAGAGGCCGCCCATGCCATCGTCATCTCCCAGCAGGGTTCTACCAGTATGGTTCAGCGCCGGTTTGCCATCGGCTATAACCGTGCAGGAAGACTGATGGACCAGTTGGAGGAAGCTGGAATCGTGGGTGCCGCACAAGGTTCAAAGCCGCGTGAGGTGCTGATTACCGATATTGCGAGCCTCGACAGTCTGCTGGCTTCTCTTCGCGGTTAAACCATCCGAATCAGGAAACGTCAAAAGAACGGGATACTTTTAAAAACAGAAAAGAAATGAAAAGAATCATCTTATTATTGATATGCGCCCTTTCGATTGCAAACGTAAGTGCACAGACAGCTAAGGAAATACTTGACAAGGCCGCTTCGGTTGTGAATGCCAAGAAAGGCGCAACGGCCAATTTCGTGATGAATGGCAAATATGGTAACGCATCAGGTACCATTTCCATCAAGGGTAATAAATTCGTGGCCAATACGCCACAGGCCAAGATGTGGTACGACGGTAAGACGCAATGGACCTATATGACTTCTACGGAGGAAGTGAACGTTTCAACCCCGACGGAAGCCCAGCAGCAGACGATGAATCCCTACCGCTTCATTAACCTTTATAATATGGGCTACTCCATGACCAAGAAGGACGTGAAGAACGGCTATGAGGTTTATCTGAAAGCCACCAATCCCAAACGTACCATCACGGAGATGTATATCACCGTTAACAACCAATTTGTGCCGACCAACGTGAAAATGAAAACTGCGAAAGGCTGGACAAACATCAACATCAGCAATTTCCGCAAGGCTTCTCTTCCCGATAAGGCCTTCCGTTTTAACGCGAAGGATTACCCGCAGGCTGAAGTCATTGATCTACGATAGTGCCCATGAAAGCTATAATAGCCATCGGAACGAATCTCAACCAACGCGATAATGCACTTTCCGTGCGTGAGTATCTCGGTGGAATGTTCGGGTCTGACATCGTTTTCACCCAGTTTATGAAGACGAAGCCAGCAGATGGCGGTGACGGCTATTATATCAATGCTCTGGCCGAGATTAACACGAACATGTCGTATGAGGCACTGAAGAAATGGTTTAAGGACCTGGAGCAGAACTGCGGACGTAATCAGGAGGATACTGGAGAAGGCTATGTACCTGTAGATATTGATATTCTCCAGTACGGAAACAAGCGCTTCAAGGAAGAGGATTGGAGACGTGACTACGTAAAGGCTTTGTGGAAAGAACTAAGACAGAAAAGAAAATGAGGCGAATCCTGCTTTTAATCTGTACTTTTTTAGCTGTTTCATCGGGTTATTCTCAGCAATTCGATGCATTTTTCCGTGATTCCACGCTTCGCATAGACTATATTTTTGCGGGCAATGCCAAGTCCCAAAGCATCTATGTGGACAAGTTGAACATGATGCCGCGATGGTATGGAAAGCACCGAAGGCTGTCAGAAGTACCCGTGGAAGGCAACGGCCAGATTATCGTACGCAGGCATCGTTCGGAGGAAATCATCTACAAGAACTCCTTCTCCACCCTTTTCCAGGAATGGCTTTCTTATCCCGAAGCCGAGACAGAACAGAGAAGTTTTGAGAATGTCTTCCTGATTCCTATGCCGAAAGATACCGTTGATGTAACCGTTGAACTCCGTAATAACCGCAGGGAGGTGATGACCGCTCTGACACATACGGTAAGCCCCCAAGATATCCTGATCCATCATATTGGAAAGACGCCGACCGATTATGAAATTATTCAACAGGCAAAAGATACTTCCAACTGTATTCACATTGCCTATGTGGCTGAAGGATATCAACCCGATGAAATGGGCGTTTTCCTGAAAGATGCCCGAACGGCCATGGAGGCCTTGTTCCAGCACGAGCCCTTCAAGCAGTTGAAGGACCGATTCCAGATTATAGCTGTCAAGTCTCCCTCTAAAGACTCCGGCACAAGCATTCCCGGCAAAGGAATCTGGAAGGATACAGCCCTCGGTAGCCACTTCAATACGTTCTATAGCGATAGATACCTAACTACACTTAATCTCAAGCGTTTACACGATTGGCTTGCTGGTACTCCTTACGAGCACATTATCGTCCTTGTCAATACGGATAACTATGGCGGCGGAGGAATACTCAACAGTTATAATCTGAGTATGACCCACCACCCTTCATTCAAGCCTGTGGTCGTTCATGAGTTTGGACATTCTTTTGCAGGACTTGCCGATGAATATGCCTATGAGCAGGAACAGATTCCCATGTATCCGGCTGATATTGAACCCTGGGAATCCAATATTACTACGCTGAAAGATTTTGACAGCAAGTGGAAGAGTCTCAAAGGAGCTGGCCTCTTCGAGGGTGCCGGCTATTCCCTGAAAGGCGTTTATCGGGCCTATCAGGATTGCAGGATGCGGACGAACGAACATCCCGAGTTTTGTCCTGTTTGCCGCCAAGCCATCGAACGGCTGATCAGATTCTATACGGAATAACCAATTTCATCGGATTCAGAAAATGAAAAAGTACGTTTTCATCGCTCTTCTCCTTCTGATGATTTTGCCTGCAGATGCCCAACGCCGTCAGAAATCGGAAGAAGCCGAACAACTGGGAAGGGCTATAGAGTATTTCTCATCAGGCAAATATCATGAAGCCCTGCTGCTTTTCCAGAAACTGGACGATGAATACGAACTGAATCCCCGCTTTAAAGCCTATATGGGCGTATGCTATTATTACGAATGGAATTACGAGAAGGCAACGGCTTATCTTGATTCAGTCATCACCAAACTTGATGTCTATGCCCCACATGAAAGGAGTTTTTACTATTATGCTGATGCGGAAAGTCATTTCAATTTAGGGCATTATCGTAAGTGCATTCCACTTTACGAGCAACAACTGCAGGTTTGTTATGACAACGAAAAAGGCGATTCTTTCTATCGTATTGCCTTTAGTTACATGTTTTTGGAGGAATGGGAAAATGCTCTGGACAATTTCAATAGTGCCCTCTCCTATTACCAGCGTTACCGTAACACACCAGAACTGAAATCACGGATTACGCAGATTCAAAAAATGCTCCCTGGTATTGAAGAAGAGGTAAAAAAGCGCGCCTCTGACAATTAACCTCCTAAAAAATAATAAAAAAACAGCAGATAACATAGTTATCTTTTTCTGTTGTGCAACTTTTTTTGTACTTTTGCCGTCAATATCTTAAAACGGAAATGAAAAAAGTTATAATTCCCGCCACTTTAGTGGTTCTCTTGCTGATTGTTTATATGCTCATTCCACGTGAGCATAACATCATTGTAAAATGGGATACTGTGAAAAAAGAACTGCCGGTGGCTACTCCTCAAATCAAGGTCTATATTGAGAATTCTGGAAGTATGGACGGTTATATGGGTGACGGTTCTCAACTGAAAGATGCCGTTTACAGTTATGTAAGCAGCCTTGTCAGTTACTCCAACGGCAAGCCACAACTGCATTTCATCAATTCCCAAATAATTCCATATTCGGGTTCCCTGAAAAGTTTTATAAGTGACATGAACCCTGAAAGTTTCAAGAGGGCAGGTGGAAGCCGTGCCAACTCAGATATAGCCCAGATGATGGAAATGATGCTGGCCGTACAGGGCAAGAATACCATCAGCGTCTTCGTCAGCGATTGTATCCTCGACGTACCGGAAGGACAGGCTAATAATTTCTTCATCAACCGTCAGATAGATATTCGTAATGCCTTCACCAAATATCGCAACAAGTTGAAGAACCTGAGCGTGGAGATCTTCCGCCTGAAGTCCAATTTCAAAGGAATGTATTATTACAGTATGGGTGGAGAAGACCTTGAAGGGGTGAGCCGTCCCTACTTTATGTTTGTGATTGGCGACCGCGATGTGCTGGCTTCTATCAATAAGCGCGTTCCTTTCAGCGAGGTGAAGCATGGTATTGCCAATTATTGTGCCTTTACGACCTATGAGGACGTCAATTTCGATATGACCAATGAATTTGGTGTGGCTAGGAAGAACATGCTGGAATGCCGCTCTGACGCCAAGGGAAAGTGTCACCTGAAATTGAAGGCAAATCTGCTTACTACGTTGCAGGATGATACTTACGTAATGAATCCGGAAAACTACCGTACGCAGAACGCTACGGTTAGTGTTGGTGCCGTTGAGCGTATGGATGACACACAAAGTCCTTATACCCATGTTTTTACCATCGACCTCGATGGAAAGATGAATCCTTCAGGTGAGCAATTACGGCTCATTCAGCAGGAAACGCCCAACTGGCTGGAGGCTGTTAATGACGATACGGGAAAAAATGTACGTAAAAACCTTGAGAAGACTACCGGCATCAAATATATCATTGGTGGTATTGCCGACGCATACAAAAACGACAAACTGCTTACAAACATTAAGTTTAACATTGTAAAGAATTAATTTTTAGGATATGGGAGAATTTTTCACTACCATCTATTGCCTTTTCGACGACCTCTTTGGTTTGGAACTGGCAAGTTATATGGCTGGAGAGGCTACTGAGCGCCAGCAAGGAAATATGTTTTTGACGATAGGTTTGGTTATGTTGGGCATTTCGCTACTCGTGGCCGTCATCTTTTACTATGTCATCAATCATCCTAAGCTCAATAACTGGTGGGGATGGTGCATATTCCTTGTTATCAACGGTTTGATCAATTATCTGGTAGGCTGGAGATGGGTATTGAGCGACCTTCTGGACGGTATGATGGAAAAGATGGATCAGACTACCGGGCAACTGACGCCCTTAGGCATCATGGAGAACGATTGCATCAGCTTTGGCTTTGCCAATATGATCATCTCTATGATCGCTTTCCTCATCATATCCTATCTCATTAAATGGGGAAGCACCAATGTGCCGCGTGCTCCATTCTAAGTTTGTCAAATATTAAATTCACAAGAAATTGTCTAAGTTATATGTTTTCGCTATCGGCGGTACAGGCTCAAGAGTGCTTCGTTCGCTGACTATGATGCTTGCTGCTGGCGTGAAAACCAGCCAAAGCGATGTAGTTCCCATTGTGATTGACCCGGATTCGGCCAATGCTGACTTGACACGTACGGTTGCCCTGATGAACAAGTATGCAACCCTTCGGCAGTATCTTACGTTTCCCGAGAAAGGGCAAGGCACGTTCTTCAAGGCTAAGATCGACCAGATTCTCCCTAACTATAACCTGCTGATAAAGGATACGGAAGACCGTCAGTTCCAGCAATTCATCGAATTGCCTGCCATGAACAAGCAGAACCAGGCGATGATGCGGATGCTTTTCTCCGAGAAGAATCTGGCCTCCAGCATGAACGTTGGTTTCAAGGGTAATCCAAACATTGGTAGTGTGGTGCTCAACCAGATTGTCAATTCTGAGGATTTCATCACTTTTGCCAATTCATTTGAAAAGGGCGATAAGATATTCATAGTTTCAAGTATTTTCGGCGGAACAGGAGCAAGTGGTTTCCCTCTTTTGCTAAAAACCCTCCGTACGGGTGATACCTTCCCCAATAACGACCTGATCAACAAGGCCGAAATCGGTGCTGTCACCATCCTGCCCTATTTCAAACTTGAACAGAGCGAGGACAGCGAGATAGATTCCTCAACGTTCATCTCCAAGGCAAAGTCGGCTTTGGCTTATTATGAAAACAACATTTCTAAGAATAATCAGATCAACGCCCTCTATTTCTTGGCAGATAACATGTCGAACACGTATGCTAACCATGAAGGCGGAACCCAGCAGCGTAATTCTGCCCATCTCATCGAGTTTTTGGCCGCCTCTGCCGCCTTCGATTTTGCCAACAAGCATCATGAAGGCCCAGCCGTAAACAAGGAACTCGGCCTGAAGGATAACCACCGCACCATTCACATGGATTCTTTCTATGATGAACTCACGGCTATGCTGCGAATGCCATTAACCCAGTTAATGTTGATGACTAATTGCCTGCGTGATAAGTTTGATTTTGTGAGCAAGAAGAATCTCGCTGCCAATAACGGCAATTTTGATGAAGATTTCTATAATGCACCCTTTATGCAGAACCTCAGGTGGTTCCTGGATGAGTATCGCCTGTGGCTTTCTGAAATGAAGGATAACAAGCGTTCACTGGACCTCTTCAACTTTGATTGTGGCGATGAACCCTTCAATGTGGTTGTTGGTCAGAAGCCTAAGTCGCTTTTCACGATGCTTTCCAATTACAATCTTTTCTACGACCGTTTGAACAACGCCGTGAAAAAAACCAAAGGCGATAAGGAAAGTCGCTGGCTGGAGATGTACAGCATTGCCACGGCACAACTGGCCAAAGAGAAGTTTGGATTTTGAGTAATGACGCAAAACAGATTTTAAGACTATGTCAAAGATATTCCGACTATATACCGAAGGAGCCTCTACCTTTACTGATTGGAACGAGAGTCCGACCTTCCCCTACAATAGTAACAACCGCGACAATATCGACGATCCTGATGGAGCTTCGGCTAGGAATGAGATTACGAGTATTCCCTCTCCCTTTGCGCGTATCGACCTAGTAAAGAATGCCTTCAAGATGGTGACCACTCCTCATCCTAAGACACATGAGACAGACCTCGACGGTAAGACTATTTTCCACAAGATGGTTAGCGATGCGCTCGATGTGGGTGAGATATTCTTCAATATTGATAAGTTCAAGAATAAGATTGAGATTATTCCCTGGGATTCAACTTTGATGATTGAACAACTCAAAATGAGTGATATGGACGGTCATCGCTATTTGGGTGACGCTTTGGAGAAATATCTTGAAAGCGATGCACAGGCTTACAACTTCGGAGACCTTCATAATATTTATCTGCTTAACTTCTTGCAGGGTCCAGATGAGTTGAATATCATTGGTGCCACTTCTCCGGCTACGGTATTCTTCTCAAATGCCAATAAACTTGACTATGTGTCGCAGAAACTGAATTTCGGCCAGTCCTCACCTTTCGATGATGATTATTATCCTCTTTACAAACGTGATTCAGAATACATCAAGTTCTGGTTTATACTCCGCAAGTCGATTCCAGATTTTGCCACACGTTTTCCGGAAGTGGAGGAATATCTGAAACTGACGATGCGTGCCATTACCGATAATACACTCAAATCTCAACTGCGTGCGCTGACAGAATCTGATACACGCCAGCTTTCAGAGATTGAGGTTCGTACTGATGGTCAGAACAACACGGTAGAAGTGCTTGGCTACCCCCTGCTGAAGCGTTCGGTTGTTAATAATGGTAATGAAAGTGACTTCGTTATTGACACCAAGAAGGATGCGGACATCATTCCGCTCGTACTTCCTATTGATTCGGGCAACCGCTATCGTGACATGCTCTATGTGACCGATACTTGGGGCAAAATCAATTCTGCACCCTGTGTAGTTGAAGAGCAAGACCTCAACAAGCGCGAACTTCCTTTCGACGGCTCCATCCGTGCCTATATCACGATTGGCGACCTGATGCATGACAACATTGTGCGTGTTCCTCATAAACTTAACAACAAAGATTACTTCGACGGAAGCATTGTGTTAGGTGACGAGAAGATGAGCTACCTATTACCGCTGAAACCGCTTTTCTTTAAATACTTTGATGTGGACGACCTGATGCGGCCCATGGCTGATGGTTCTCCCATGTTTGAAATGGAGCGTCTGGCCGGTGGTTCTGTTAAAGTTACCCTTCGTATTCCTGTACAGAGCCGTTCCAGGAATAAGTATGTGGAATATTCCCGTAATTTCTATGGTGAGAATGAGGCTGATCCGCAACACAATATCGGTGGAATGCGCGAGTTTGACTTTGCCGGCTTCGTCATGCCGCTCATTCGTTTCCGTCAGGAGCAGGATGCGCTCTATACCGTGAGTTGCATTTCCACCTATTCTCGCAAATATGCCTTGAAATTCTTCAAGGGTGACCAGCAGATTGCCGATGTGGTAATGGATTGCCGCAACCAGAACAGAGCAGCCAACTACAAGGCAGAGAACTATACGGTTGCCAACAACAACTTTGACCATATTGAGATTGAAGATGCAGAAGGCAATACGGGCGTAATCGTGCCGCTTTTCAAAGAGCAGCAGAGTGTCAACGCCTTCGATTTCTCTATCGACCTCGGTACCTCCAACACACATATTGAATATCGTGTGAACAACGGTCCCACCTCGCAAGTGTTCTCCTACGAACAGATCGGGAAACCATATAGCGAGTTCTTCACTCCTTCCATGTTGCAGTTCAACGGTCGCCAATTGCAGGATGACCTCCTGGCAGAGCAGTCTTTGATGGAACGCGATTTCCTGCCGTTGGCAGTCAGCCAGCAGAGCGACTTCCATTTCCCTACCCGTACGGTTCTTTCAGCTGCTCAAACCACCAAGTGGCATGAGATTGTGCGTCCGTTCGGCTTGGTGAACATTCCGCTCACCTATGACAAACGCGAATCCTATCTGTATAACCGCAACATCTATAACATCAAATGGGGTAAAGGAGAAATGCTCCGTGTGATGGAGAGTTATGTAGAGACACTGATGCTGATGATTCGCAATAAAGTGCTTATAGAACAAGGTGATCTACAGCGTGTCAAAATCACGTGGTTCTATCCTATCAGTATGGCTCCTAAGCGTCTGAAGAACCTGCGTGAAACCTGGAATTCCGCATACAACAAGTACTTTGCAAGCGGGCAGACATCCAACATGTCGGAGTCGGCTGCTCCTATCCAGTATTTCTTCCGTCGCTATGCCAATGCAACCAATCTGGTTAATATTGATATCGGTGGCGGTACTACGGATATTGCTTTTGCTCGCGACAAAGAGATACAATACGTGACTTCCTTCCGTTTTGCTGCCAATTCTGTATTTGAGAATTCATTCTCCGACGTGGATATGTCTAACGGTATCGTGGATTGCTATAAAGAGCAGATTCATCGCGTTTTGACTGAAAACAAACTGACGGAGTTGCTCTCTATCTTCAACAGCGAGAATAACGTACAGCCTTCTAACATGGCTTCCTTCCTATTCACGCTGAAGGAGAACTCTATGGTTCGCGGACTGGATTCAAAGTATGTGGATTTCAACCACATGCTGCAGGATGATGAAAACTTCAAGGTCATCTTCATTCTCTTCTACTCGGCCATCATCTATCATGTGGCACAGATCATCAAGGCCAAAGGTCTTGAAATGCCACGCCATATTTCTTTCTCCGGTAATGGTTCGAAACTCATCACCGTGCTGACGACCGATGAACAACAGTTGGCAGCTTTCACCAAGCTGATTATTGAACGTGTGGTGGGACGCAAATACGACAAAGAACTGGAAATCCTCGGTTTCGAAAGTGGTGCTAATCCTAAAGAAAGTACTTGTAAAGGAGGACTTCTTGGAGATATAGTTAGTGACGACCGTGACAAAATTGTCATTAAGAAAGCTTTCGGTCCTGACTTTATTTCAAAGGAAGACACCTACGACCACGTGGACGACGAATACATCAGCCGTTCTGAGGAAGCCATCAAGACATTCTACGACTTTGTGCTCAAAGATCTTGATGATGCTTTTGATTTTGATGCAAACTTTGGCGTTTCCAAGCAATCGCTTCAGATAGCCCGTGCAGAATGCTATAAGGACATAGCCACTTATCTGCGCAAGGGTCTTCAGCAACGCCGCGAGGAAAGTGACGGTGAGGACCGTCTGGAAGAAACGCTCTTCTTCTATCCTATCAAAGGAGCCATCCACGAACTTTCCAATGCCATTTATCACGCCGTGAAATAAACCATAAAAAAAGAAAAACTATGAACGATCCTGCTATCATTACCATTATCTTCATAATCGCATTTACTGCCCTCCTTTTGTCTATCAAGACATTCATTGATTTACAGAAACTTAAGAAGGAAACAGAAAAGCAATCGGAAGATACGGCCGATGACATTCAGGCACTTCGCAAGAAGGTGGTAAGCATTCAGACCGATTGTGATTCTACAGACAAAATTAAGGTCATCGAAGAACGGCTTAACAAGCTGGAACGTCCTATGCGTATTGCTGCTTCGGTAAGTGGCGATAATTCCAGTTTCTCATTTGCCCCGAAGCCAGTAACCCCCAAAATACCAAAAGACGGATACTTTGGTGCGCCTAAGGGAGATGCGGAATCCGCACTTTTCAATGACCAGTATGATGAATTGCGTGATGAGTGTTTCTTCAGCGTGCATTATCTCTCTACCACAGAAGCCGAATTTGAGCCTATCGACTTAATGCGCCTTAAATCACTTCCGGCCATTGAAAGCGTGATCCGCTATGATGGCTGTCCGCTGAAAGAAGCCCGCGGTTTCCAATTAAAGAGCAAGGGAAAGGTGAAGAAACAAAATAACTATTGGGTGGTGACAGCCCGTGCTGAACTCCAAATGCAGAAATAACGCAACAGAATGGAAAAAGAAGAACTGGAAGTACTGATAGAGATACGCGACTTCTTCCGTCGCCACAAGCAAGAGATTGCCAGGGAATTAGGTGAAAGTGACAATGCTCTTCGCGAAGCTTTGAAGGAAATCAAGGACACTTCGTTTTATAGTGTTACGGAGTTAAAACGTCAACTCGTGGAGCAAAGTGAAACCTTCAAGGATATCATTAACGAAGAACGTGACTCTTTTATTGACGTAAGCAACACAGTAAAGGAACAGTTTGACAAACAGGTAAAGGCATACCCGCAAATTGTTGAAAGGCTTGAAGATTTATCGGAGATTCCTCATAAACTTGACGTTCTTATCAACAAGATGGAACAATACAACTGGCAATTGGTGGAGAATGTAAACAGTATGATTCGTCGTATAGACATGCGTCGGGATGAGGCTCAGGTACGTCAAAACCGTATACCTGTATGGCTTCGAATACTGCTTGCAATCTGTATCCCTCTCATGACAATCTGCAGCATTATTACGATGATTGCAACAGTAGCTATATTCAAGTAATCCTAAACCATTACCTAAACCATTCTGTAGAAATTAAAAGACCTCGACTTTAATAGCCGAGGTCTTTGTTTTAAGTGATTCCGGCGGGATTCAAACCCACAACCTTCTGATCCGTAGTCAGATGCTCTATTCAGTTGAGCTACGGAACCAATTCTTTTCTAGAACTTAGTTCCTTAAAAGCGAGTGCAAAGGTACAGCGTTTTATTGAAACGACCAAATATTTTTGAGACTTTTTTCGAAAAAAATATGATTTTCAGTCCGTCGACCATTATTCCACCTTCAAATGAGGTAAGCTAATATGGTATTTAACAGCTAAAACCCTAACGATTACAACACTCATGAAGCTGATAATAACCGTTACTTCTAAGCTAAAATGAAGCCAATTACAAAGCTGATAGACGAAACCACCAATAATACATGCAATTGCATAAATCTCTTTTCGGAAAATAAGTGGAACCTCATTAATGAGAACATCACGTAAAACACCTCCTGCAGCACCGGTAATACATCCCATCACAATAGCTACCCAGAACGGCTGTCCCGCATAAAGTGATTTTTGAATGCCAGCAATCGTAAAGAGAGCAAGGCCAAATGTATCGAAAATAAACCAAGTATGGTTCAAACCGACCAGTCTCTTTCTGAAAATAATGGTGACAATAAGTGCAAAACCCGTACAAATAAGGTAAATGGAGTTAGTCATCCAGAATGGTGTTAGTCCTAACATCAAATCACGAAGTGTTCCACCACCTATAGCGGTTGCCAATCCTACCACATAGCCACCAAACCAATCAAATTGTTTAGAAGCGGCCAAACGTGTTCCTGAAATAGCAAAGGCAAAGGTTCCAAGAAACTCGATAATAAACTGTATTGTTTCCATTATTTGTCTTCAAATCGTTTACCCCAGCATTGAATCATCCGCTGATAAAGCTTCTCTTCGCTTGGCGTATGTCTTTGAGCATGCCAAAGTCGTTCATTGCGAAGTGCATCTGGAAGAAACTGCTGTTCTACAAAATGGTCAGGATAATCATGCGCATACTTGTAACCGTCACTATAACCGAGATCCGCCATTAGTTGTGTAGGCGCATTACGTAAATGAAGTGGAACAGGTTGGTTTCCTGTTTCTTTCACAAGTCTCAATGCTTTCCCTATACCCATATAGGCTGAATTGCTCTTCGGAGAAGTTGCCAGATAGACTGCACATTCTGCAAGTGGAATCCTTCCTTCAGGCCAGCCTATTTTCATAACAGCGTCAAAAGCAGCATTAGCCAGTAATAAGGCATTTGGATTTGCCAGTCCGATATCTTCAGCTGCACTAATCACCATTCGTCGGGCTATAAACTGAGGGTCCTCTCCCCCTTCAATCATACGGGCCATCCAATAAAGAGCTGCATCTGGATCACTCCCCCGGATACTCTTGATAAAGGCAGAAATAATATCATAATGCATTTCACCATCTTTATCGTAAGCCAAGGGATTCTGTTGAAGTCGGTTTTCAACAAGTTCATCGGTGATTTCCAAGCTGTTACCATTAGCTGATTCGACAACTAGTTCAAGAATATTGAGAAGCTTTCGAGCATCACCACCACTATAACGAAGAATGGCTCCCGTTTCTTTCACCTCAATCTTTCGTTCTTTTAAATAAATGTCTTGAGTGATGGCCCTATTTAACAGCTTCAACAAATCATCCTTCTCAAGTGATTTCAGAACATATAGCTGGCATCGTGAAAGTAATGGACGGATTACCTCAAATGAAGGATTCTCAGTTGTGGCACCTATAAGAGTCACAACTCCCCTTTCCACAGCTCCCAATAACGAATCTTGTTGAGACTTGCTGAAACGATGTATTTCATCAATAAAAAGAATAGGTGAGTTTTCGTTGAAGAATCGGCCTTTTGATGCTTTCTCAATGACGTCACGCACATCCTTCACACCACTGGTCACAGCGCTTAACGTATAAAATGGAGTTTCCAATCGGTGAGCAATAATCTGAGCAAGTGTCGTCTTTCCAACTCCTGGAGGTCCCCACATGATAAAAGAAGTGACGCGCCCCGATTCAATCATTTTTCGGAGAACGGCATTCTCCCCCACCAAATGACTCTGACCGATATATTCGTCGAGCGTGCGGGGGCGCATCCTTTCAGCTAGCGGTTGTGACATATTGATTGCAAAAGTAAAAAATAAATAATTAAAAATAGAAGATTATTGAAAAAAAATCATGTTTTTATTTTGTTTTATGTGTGACATGCATTACCTTTGCCACAGAAAGAAGAACAAGATTAAAAGGTTTTATGAAAATCACTCTTCTGCAAACCGACATAAAATGGTCATCTCCGGCTGATAACATCGCTGAAGCTGAAGCACTTATAGCTAAGGCCGAAGGCTCAGATTTATATGTGTTGCCCGAAATGTGGAGTACTGGCTTTGTGACGGATGTACGTGTTGCCGACCAAAAAGAAGCTTTGCAATGGATGTGGACAACAGCCAAACGCGTCAATGCGGCTATTTGTGGAAGTCTGGCTATTCAAACAGAAGAGGGAAAGAGTGTTAACAGACTATTCTTTGTGAAACCTGACGGAGACATTACAACATACGACAAACACCACCTATTTAAATATGGAGGTGAGGATAAGTTCTACTCTACCGGAAGGAGACGTACTGTAGTGGAATGGCAGGGTATCAGATTTTTACTCGTAACCTGTTACGACCTTAGGTTTCCCGTTTGGATGCGTTACCAGGAAGACTATGATGCTATCATCTGTGTAGCCAATTGGCCTGAATCTCGCAAAAACGTCTGGTCTGTTCTTCTCCGTGCAAGAGCCATAGAAAACCAATGTTTTGTTATCGGGTGTAATCGCGTGGGCGATGATCCCAATTGTCATTACATTGGTCACAGTTCGATTATAGATTCTCGTGGAGAAACCATCATAGAAGACCTGACACAACAGCAGACTACTGTTACTGCTGAAATCAATGTGGAAAAGTTAAAGGAATTCCGCGAAAAATTCTGCGTTTTGAAAGACCGTGACAAATTTGAATTCAAAAAATAAAATCAACCAAGAATATGAAAGAAACAGCTAAAGCACTTACTTTGAAGACCATCAATAAGAGTAATGTATGGGATCTTCAGGAGAACGATGTATTCCGAATGTGGGAAGCGGCTGAGAAAGATGCCGATTTGAAAGATAATGTACGTCATTACACCGACATAATCCGCTCGGCTTTTGATATTGAAGAAATCAAGATTGACAAGCCTGAAGTCGTTAAGAAATATGAGGAACGCGGCTTCAAAGTGGGAATGGTTCGTGTGGATGAAGCCAATAAGGTTAAGTGGGGAATTAAAAAACGTCCGATTATGCGGGTAACTGACTTAACTTACGAAAATATCCGACATATCTCGGCTGCTAAACTCATTGAAGTTCTAAACCGTAATTTCGGAGGTGGTTGGGATTCTCTTTCTCAGAGTATCCAGGATATTATTCAGAGTGGTTTTGACATTTCCACCACTACCCTTCCTAAAGACCGTCTAAAAAAGAAAGGCGGAATGTATGAGAAGAAAATAGAAGACGGTTTCGAAGTGCTCGAGATACCAAAGGGTTCATGGGTAGAGGCCATTTTCGCAAAGGAAAAACCTCTCGTTGAGAAACCACGCTTGAAATTTGGTGTGGATGATGAAGACGAGGATCTGGATTCTGAGGAAAACGAAGATGAGGATGCTCCTGAAATAGAAGACACCTATGGAAAGCCCGACGAGGACGATGACGACTACGATGAGGATAGACTCACCGAAGAAAGCTATCGTACAACATACGAGGAAAATCCGGAAGATCTTTCATTAGATGCAGTTGATGCTTCTGATGACGATGATTATTAAAGGCCAGTTCTTAGGATCATTGATTACCTGACGGTGATGTGATAGCAGCCCTGCTTCACTTCATACTTTACATAGCAGCGCTTATTCTGGCGCATATCATTCAAGACCTCACTAAGCACCCATTTGAGCGTATCGTTCTGTACCTGACGACGCTTGGGGCCTTTGGGGTCTTGAACTGTCTTATAACGGTTGTAACAGATGTCGAATGTCGTTCCATAAAGATGACACGAGTTCTCTGTGGCATTATGATTGTAATTGCGTAGTTTTGCTACGTCATCCTTGGTACGTAATACGCTGGTTACTATCACTTTATGAAGAGGAACCTGCTTCATCTGCAGACTATCGAAGAATGCCCGTCCGATATCATTTAGCAAAACGGCAGCGCGAGGTACTAAATAAGGTATAGAACGATTCATTTTGTCCACAAAATAATATGGATTGGAACCGACATAGACAAGTTCACGCTTACGGCTCTCAGCCTCTTCTCGGTTCTGGACCGATTCTACACCCCATCTACAGGCAGCCGCATATTGAACGGACTGGCTGTCAGGAAAGGCCTCTTTATAACTGGGAACGCTCAGAATCCTGTTCTTAACGGGCGTTCCATCTGCATTAAAGAATCGTGATTGTCTGGCAATTAACTTAGGCTCGCTTTCAGCTACTTCTTGCTGAACGGTTTCTATCTTTGTCTCTTCTTTTATTTCTGTTTCCTTAACAGCTACATTTTCTTTAGCTTTGTCAGTTTCATTTTCGACTATGTTTTTCTCTGGAACTTCAGCAACCTCAAACTCAGTTGAATCTTTTTGAATCTCTTCAGCCACAAACTTAGGTTCAGCTACGGAAGGGAAAATAAAACGAATCAAAGCTAATATCGCGACAATTATCGCAAAGCCTGTTAAATATCTGTTTTTTGTAATCTTCATTAATTTTTTCTTCTTTTTCAAGCACAAAGGTATTAAATTTTACACGAATCTCAAAACTTTATTGTAATTTTGCAGAAAAATTTGTATTTCGCGTGATAGAAAAGCATATTGTACTTGAAGATATTGACCCCATGGTATTCTATGGGGTTGGTAACAGTCACTTGCAAATGCTCAAAGCTCTTTTTCCGAAGCTTCGTATTGTTGCTCGTGACAACGTATTACGTGTTTTAGGAGATGAGGAACAGATGGGCACCTTCGAAGAGCAAGTAGAAGTAATGCGCAAACATGTTTTGAAATACAACAGGATTACTGAAGAAGACATTCTTGACATCATTCACGGAAATAAAACTAAAGAAGACGCTGTGAAGGGTGTTGTATGTTACAGCATCAGCGGCCGCCCAATTAAACCCCGTTCCGAAAATCAGCAAAAACTCGTTGACGGTTTTGATAAGGACGATATGCTCTTTGCGGTTGGTCCTGCAGGAACAGGCAAAACTTATCTCAGTATTGCTCTTGCTGTAAGAGCATTAAAAGAAAAGCAAGCCAAGAAACTTATTCTTTCCCGTCCTGCAGTTGAAGCTGGTGAGAAGCTTGGATTCCTGCCGGGAGATATGAAAGACAAGATTGATCCCTATCTCCAACCGCTTTATGACGCTTTGGAGGATATGATTCCGGCCGTGAAATTACAAGACATGATGGAAAAACGCGTCATTCAGATTGCTCCGCTTGCCTTTATGCGAGGCCGCACGCTGAGTGATGCCGTTGTTATTCTCGATGAGGCTCAGAACACGACTCCTGCTCAAATCCGTATGTTCCTTACCCGTATGGGATGGAATACCAAGATGATTATTACAGGCGACATGACTCAGGTGGACCTTCCTCGCGAACACCAGAGCGGACTACGTGAGGCCATCCGTATATTAAAAGGTGTGGAGGGAATCTCCTTTGTGGAACTTAACAAGAAAGATATTGTCCGCCACAAACTCGTCACGCGGATAGTGAATGCCTATGAAGCATTCGACCGTCAGCAGAAAAGCGCGGAAGAGACATAGCGTTACAACATGTTGGTAACGATGTTACAACGCGTTTGTAATGGAATTACCACGGCTTAGTAACAGTATTACCACAACCTTGTAACAATATCACAAAAGGCTGGTAACAATATTTGTAAAAGAAAAGTAGAACATAACAACAATAGAAAATGAAAGCATTAACTAATACTGACTTCCACTTTGATGGACAGCAGAGTGTGTACCACGGAAAGGTGCGCGACGTGTACAACATTAACGACGACCTGCTCGTGATGGTCGCTACCGATAGAATCTCGGCTTTTGACGTGGTTCTGCCCAAAGGAATTCCCTTCAAGGGACAAGTATTGAACCAGATTGCAGCAAAGTTCCTCGACACAACGACTGACATCTGCCCCAATTGGAAGTTGGCAACACCAGACCCCATGGTGACCGTAGGCTTGAAATGCGAAGGATTTCGTGTGGAGATGATTATCCGCTCTATCCTCACGGGTTCTGCTTGGCGCGACTACAAGAAAGGTGTCCGCGAGATTTGCGGCGTGAAACTACCCGATGGAATGCGTGAAAATGAGCGTTTCCCCGAACCTATTATCACTCCGACCACTAAGGCTGACGAAGGCCACGACATGAATATCTCCAAGGAGGAAATTATTGCCCAGGGCATTGTCTCCAAGGAAGACTATGAAGTGATGGAAGACTATACCCGCCGTATTTTCAAGCGTGGTCAGGAAATCGCTGCCCGTCAGGGGCTTATTCTTGTGGATACAAAATACGAATTTGGTAAGCGTGACGGCAAGGTTTATCTCATCGATGAGATTCACACTCCCGACAGCAGCCGTTATTTCTATGCAGATGGCTACGAGGAGAAGTTTGCAAAGGGTGAGCCTCAGAAACAGCTCTCCAAGGAGTTTGTTCGCCAGTGGCTTATCGAGCATAATTTTATGAACGAACCCGGACAGGTGATGCCTGAAATTACCGATGAATATGCTGAGAGCGTAAGCGACCGCTACATCGAACTCTATGAGCATATCACCGGTGAGCGCTTCGACAAAGCCACCGAGGAAGGCGACATTGCTGCCCGCATCGAAAAGAATGTGAGCGAATATCTGAAGAACAGATAATTCCAGGCGTCCAACAACTCCTATTAGCCCCATAATCCCTATTTGCCCAATAAGTATGTACGATCAGGAAAAGATTACCCCCTACGGCGAAGAATCGGAGAAGGCAGCACAAGTGGAACAGATGTTCGACGACATTGCTCCCACTTATGACACCTTGAACCATCGGCTGTCGTGGAATATCGACAAAGGCTGGCGGCGTAAGGCCATTAAGGAGTTGGTGCCCCATCAGCCTCAGACCATGCTCGACATTGCAACAGGCACTGGAGATTTTGCAATTCTGGCTGCCCAGATGCTAAAACCCCGTAAACTCATAGGGGCCGACATCTCTGAGGGAATGATGGAAATAGGAAAACAGAAAGTGAAGAAGGCGCATCTTGAAGATATTATTTCATTTGAGAAGCAAGACTGTCTTGAACTCTCCTATCCAGATGAAAGCTTTGATGCTGTGACGGCTGCTTTTGGCATTCGCAACTTTGAAAACCTAGACAAAGGACTTGCTGAAATGTGCCGTGTGCTGAAGAAAGGCGGAAAGCTCTCCATCGTGGAGCTGACAACTCCCGTAAGTTTTCCTATGAAGCAACTCTTCTGGCTCTACAGCCACTCGTTCCTGCCCTTCTATGGCAAACTCATCTCGAAAGACAACAGCGCCTACAGCTATCTGACAAAAACCATCGAGGCCTTTCCACAAGGAGAACAGATGATGCTGATTCTAAAGAAAGCTGGTTTTGCTGAATATCGTTTCAAGCGGCTCACTTTCGGTATCTGCACACTCTATATCGCAACAAAATAAAGAAAAGGAGGAATATAAAATGGACAAGTACGGATTAATCGGCTACCCGCTAGGGCATTCATTTTCAATCAGTTATTTCAACGAGAAGTTCGCCAATGAGCACATCGACGCGGAATATATCAATTTTGAAATTCCAACGATTGATGACCTTCAGGAGGTTTTAGCATCAACTCCTCAACTGAAAGGACTTAATGTTACTATACCTTATAAAGAAAAGGTTATCAGTTTCCTTGATTCAGTGAGTCCGGAAGCGCGTGCCATCGGTGCCGTGAATGTTATTCGTGTCACACATAAAGGCAATAGCGTGAAGCTGCGCGGATTCAATAGTGATGTCATAGGCTTCACCAAAAGCATCGAACCCATGTTGGAGAAACATCATAAGAAAGCTCTAATTCTGGGCACAGGAGGTGCTTCTAAGGCCATTAATTATGGATTGAAGTCACTCGGTTTGGAAACCGTATTCGTCAGCCGTTATGAGCGTCCCAATACGATTCAGTATGAGACCATCACCCCCGATGTAGTCAAGGAATACAACGTTATTGTGAACTGTACTCCAGTTGGTATGTATCCTCATTTTGATGAATGTCCGAAGCTTCCCTATGAGGCTCTCGACAGTCACAATATCCTCTATGACCTGATTTATAATCCTGATCAGACAAGGTTCATGAAGAATGGACTTAAACAAGGTGCTCAGGTGAAGAATGGTCTTGAAATGCTACTTTTACAAGCTTTTGCTTCATGGGAATTCTGGAATGGTAGAGAATGAACAAGGAATTAGATCAAAAGAAGAATAGTGTAACAGGCTGCATGTTGAGTGCTTTACTCTTCATGGCAATCTTTTACGGCAGCATCATATTAGCCGATTTTCTGGGTAATTTGTTGTCGCCATGGGTTCTTCTTTTCGGCGGATTTGCTGTTTTGTTTATTGTCTTTGCTGGCATTGCCTATTATGCAGAGCATTTCAAGTTGCAGCCCGCCGACAGTAGTTACTTGAAGCTTCCTTACGAAGAAAAGAAAGATCTGCCTCGATTCAAGTTCTACAAACGTTTCTTCGGCGTTCTCTTCTGGTTAGGCTTGTGCTGTTGCATCTTTTCTTGTACCAGCCAGTGGAATCAAAATGAAATGATTACACCAGCTCGTCAGGAAGTGAAGGAATGGAATGCTGAGAACATACCGGTCCCCTATCTGCAGGACCGCAATCAATATGTCTCCAATCCTGATACTGTTCTTCGACAGGCTACAGTTGACTCCATGAACGTTATTCTAAGAAATTTGGAGACAGAATGCCAGATACAGTCCATCGTGGTTGTTGTAAACCATGTGGAGAATGCGGATGTATTCCGGGTGGCTCAGGACTTGGGAAACAACTACGGAGTTGGCGACAAAGAGACCAATCGCGGATTAGTGATGGTGGTTGCCTATAAAGACCGGAAATATTTCATCGCTCCAGGAAGAGGATTGGAAGCTGACCTGACGGATGCGGAATGCAGTCAGTTGGCCCGTACCTATCTCACTCCTTTCATGAAAGTCAATAATCCCAATGAAGGTATGTATCAGCTTGTTAACGCCACTTATCAGTTAGTCAAAGGGAAACCACTTCCCGCTGCTCCTGATGAATACAGGCTGAGTAATAATACAGAATCTTCTGAAGGAATGGATTTTGAGACTTGGATTTTCCTCATCCTTTTCTTCTGGATGACTGGCTATGGCGTCCTCAATGAAAAATATCGCTGGCTTGTCCTTTCTTCTCTCGGTGGAACAGGATTCACAGGTTTTGGCCGTGACCGTGCTGGTAGTGGCGGTTACTGGGGTTCTGGCTGGCGAGGAGGCGGTGGCTTCGGAGGTGGCTTCGGAGGCGGCTTCGGAGGTGGCGGAAGCTTTGGCGGAGGCAGCTTCGGAGGCGGTGGCGCCGGAGGAGGCTGGTAGGAGTTAAGAATTAAGAGTTAAGAATTAAGAGTTAAGAATTAAGAGTTAAGAATTAAGAGTTAAGAATTAAGAGTTAAGAATTAAGAGTTAAGAATTAAGAAGTTAGAAGTTAATGATTTAAGATATTAATTAAACATTTAATAATTGAAATTATGAAAAAAGGTAGTATTACAATTTTAGTGATCGTTGTTATTGCTGTCATTCTTTGTATGCAGGGATGTAATGCCTACAACGGTATGGTGCAGGACCAGGAAAAAGCTACAACAGCTGCAGCCAATGTCCAGAGTTCTTATCAGCGTCGTGCAGACCTTATTCCTAATCTTGTAGAAACTGTGAAGGGCTATGCCAAACACGAAGAGAATACTTTCAAGGAGGTTATTGAAGCTCGTGCCAAGGCTACACAGATAACGCTTGACACAGAGAATCTCACACCCGAAAAACTCCAGCAGTTCCAGCAGGCACAAGGTGACGTTACTTCTGCCTTGGGTAAACTGATCGCTGTCAGCGAGGCTTATCCCGACCTGAAAGCAAACGAGCAGTTTATGTCTTTACAGACACAGTTGGAAGGTTGTGAGAATCGTATCAACGAAGCCCGTAACAAGTACAACGCAACTGTGCAGACTTACAATACCAACATTCGTTCGTTCCCAAAGAATATCTTCGCAGGTCTCTTTGGATTTGATCGCATGACCAAGTTTGAAGCACAGGCAGGTGCTGACAAGGCTCCAGAGGTTAAATTCTAAAAGACGCAATGGATAATAGCAATCGTTATATGATGCGCGGCGTGAGTGCAGCCAAAGAGGATGTACACGCCGCCATCAAAAATATTGATAAAGGTATTTTCCCGCAGGCTTTCTGCAAAATCATTCCAGATATCCTCGGAGGTGATCCCGAATACTGCAATATCATGCACGCTGATGGGGCTGGCACAAAGTCTTCATTGGCCTACATGTACTGGAAGGAAACGGGCGACCTGTCCGTATGGAAGGGCATTGCGCAGGATGCACTCGTGATGAATACCGACGACCTGCTTTGTGTGGGAGCCGTCGACAACATCCTCGTTTCTTCCACCATCGGGCGCAACAAGATGCTCATCCCAGGTGAAGTGATTTCTGCCATCATCAACGGTACGGACGAACTGATGAAGCAGATGCGCGAGATGGGAATCGGCATCTATGGCACAGGAGGCGAGACAGCAGATGTGGGCGACCTTGTGCGTACCATTATTGTGGACTCAACAGTCACCTGTCGCATGAAGCGAAGCGATGTGATTGACAATGCAAACATCCGTCCGGGTGATGTCATCGTAGGTCTTTCTTCTACGGGTCAGGCCACCTACGAGAGTCGTTATAACGGAGGTATGGGGTCCAACGGACTCACTTCTGCCCGTCATGATGTGTTCTCGAAATATCTTGCCGAGAAATATCCCGAGAGCTACGACCATCAGGTGCCCGATGAACTGGTGTATAGCGGCTTGAAACGACTGGACGATGAAGTGCCTGTCAGTTATTCGGTCGTGAAGGATTCCGAGGTTCAGACCGTGGAAACTACCATCAGCGCCGGACAGCTGGTGCTCTCTCCTACCCGCACTTATGCTCCCGTCATCAAGGTGTTGCTCGACGAACTCCGTCCAGAGATTCATGGAATGGTACATTGCACGGGTGGCGCCCAGACCAAAGTGCTCCATTTCGTAGGCGAAAACTGTCGCGTCATCAAGGACAATATGTTCCCCATTCCGCCGCTTTTCAAGCTGATTCAGGAACAGAGCAAGACCGACTGGAAAGAGATGTACAAGGTATTCAACTGCGGTCACAGGATGGAAATCTACGTTCGACCTGAAGTCGCCGAGCAGGTTATCGCCATTTCACGCAGGTTCAATATTGATGCACAGGTCATCGGTCGCATTGAGGAAGGCTCAAAGAGTCTGACCATCAAGAGTGAATATGGCGAGTTTCATTATTCTTAGACGGATGATGATAAAAACTGTCAGATTGTGGCTCGTTGCCCTTTGTATTCCGCTCATGTCGAGTTGTATCGTCGGAGAGATGATTACCGAGAGTGCGATAGAGAATGCCGTATCGCCTTCTTCAAAGAAGGTTACCCAGGCAGCTCACAGCAAGTCGAAGTCTATGACCAGAGCGGAGCAGAAGGAGCGTGAGAAATTGATGAATGACGGAAAATGCCCCGACTGCCGTGGCATGGGAAAGAGTCCTAACGGCATGACCACGTGCAACACCTGTAAAGGCACAGGCAAATATCAAAATGAATAATCACAAAACCATAGTATGGCTGATACAACCAATTCAATATTACAAAAACTTGACGGACTGGAAGCCCGTTACGAAGAGGTATCAACGCTGATTACCGACCCCGCCGTAATTGCCGACCAGAACCGCTACGTGAAACTGACGAAGGAATGGAAGGACCTGGGCAACATTATGGATGCCCGCAAGCGCTACATAAATTGTCTGGAGGGAATCCGCGAGGCCAAGGATATTCTTGCCAACGAGACCGACCCCGAGATGAAGGATATGGCCCGCGAGGAACTGGCTGCCAACGAGGAACTCCAGCCGCAACTGGAAGAGGAAATAAAGATTCTGCTCATTCCGAAAGATCCCGAGGATGCCAAGAACGTGCAGATGGAAATCCGTGCAGGAACGGGTGGCGACGAAGCCTGTCTGTTTGCAGGCGACCTGTTTAACATGTACAAGCGCTTCTGCGACATGAAAGGCTGGCAGCTCAGCGTTACCGACTTCAACGAAGGAGCCGTGGGCGGTTACAAGGAGATTGACTTTGCGGTCTCCGGAGTAGATGTCTATGGCACGCTGAAGTATGAGTCGGGTGTGCATCGTGTGCAGCGAGTACCTGTCACGGAGTCTAATGGCCGCATGCAGACCTCTGCCGCAACGGTAGCCGTATTGCCCGAGGCTGACAAATTTGAAGTACATGTGAATGAAGGTGAGATTAAGTGGGATACTTTCCGTTCGAGTGGTGCTGGAGGTCAGAACGTGAACAAGGTGGAATCGGGTGTGCGTCTGCGTTATATGTGGAAGAATCCAAACACCGGCGAGACCGAGGAAATCCTCATAGAATGTACCGAAACACGTGACCAGCCGAAGAACAAGGAGCGCGCCCTGAGCCGTCTTTATACCTTCATCTACGACAAAGAACACCAGAAATATGTGGATGATATTGCCAACCGTCGCAAGTCGCTGGTTTCCACGGGCGACCGTAGTGCCAAGATTCGCACTTACAACTTCCCACAGGGCCGCGTCACCGACCATCGCATCGGCTACACCACCCACGACCTGCAGGGTTTCCTCGGCGGGGATATCCAGGACATGATAGACCATCTGACCGTGGCCGAGAATGCCGAACGTATGAAAGAAGCAGAACTTTAAACAAAGAGAATTAGAATGAGCATCAAAGAATTCTTCAGCCCTTTTATTAAAGCCAAGCCTTGGGAAATCACATTATGCATAGTCCTTGGTTGCATTGCCATCTTCTATGCACATTATGCTCCCAGCATTTGGGCTGCCTTGCTGGTATTCTTGCTCTGGTATTGCTTCGTATTATTTATGTTTATAGTCATCAAGCATTTGCTTAAAAAGAATAACAAACAATAGTATTCATGAAAAAGTATTTCGGAATACCTTTAGATGAATGGGTCATTCTTTCTATAGGCATTATTGTTAGCAACATCATCACAGATCAGTTCGTTCTTCCCTGGTGGGCCAAATTGCTTGTTTTCGGAGCTGTCTTTTTTGCTACTATTTTTATTTGTACATTTATATACGTAAAAGTTCTCAAAGGAAAAACTTCAGATAATGAATAGACAACAACTCGTAGAACAGATTTTCGCTAAGAAATCGTTTCTTTGTGTGGGTTTGGATACCGATTTAAAGAAGGTTCCCGCACATATCCTGAAGGAAGAAGACCCCATCTTCGCCTTTAATAAGCAGATTATAGACGCCACGGCCCCCTATTGCGTGAGTTACAAACCGAACTTGGCCTTCTATGAGGCTTTCGGCGTGAAGGGACTCATCAGTTTCGAGAAGACCGTGAAGTATCTAAAAGAGCAGTATCCCAATCACTTCATCATAGCAGATGCCAAACGTGGCGACATCGGCAATACCTCGGCCATGTATGCCCGCACCTTCTTCGAGGAATATGATGTGGACTCGCTGACCGTTGCTCCCTATATGGGAGAAGACTCTGTGTCTCCGTTCCTTACTTATGAAGGGAAATGGGTGATTCTGTTAGCCCTCACCAGCAATAAGGGCAGTCACGATTTCCAGTTGACAGAGGATAAAGAAGGCCAGCGTCTGTTTGAAAAAGTGCTTGAAAAATCTCAACAATGGGGAACGCCTGAGAACATGATGTATGTGGTGGGTGCAACCCAGGGACAGATGTTTGAGGATATCCGTCGCGTAGCACCCAATCACTTCCTTTTGGTACCCGGTGTGGGTGCTCAGGGAGGCTCCCTTCAAGAGGTTTGTAAATATGGTATCATTAAGGATTGCGGACTACTTGTAAACTCCTCACGCGGCATCATTTACGCCTCTAATGGAGAAGATTTCGCTGAAGTCGCTGCCCAGAAGGCTAAAGAGTTGCAGGAGCAAACGGCAGCCGAACTTGCAAAACTGGCATAAACGCAGTCATCAGCCTTCTTACTGGCGTGACAGTTGTGACAGTTGTGACAGTTAAAAATTGGACTATCTTGTTTTTCATTTTTCCTTTTATATATAATATAACTAATTAATAATTAATAAGTTATATATAAATATATAGTTAAAGAGGGAAATGGTACACCTTAAAAAATAACTGTCACAATTGTCACAACTGTCACGCAACAAATGTTAACATTCATCTAAAAGGCAGTATATCAATAACTTACGGCATTATAAAGAAAGTGTTTCTATTCTTCCGAAGTAAGAAAACGTTACAAATTGTATCGATTTTCTGCTCTAAATGGCCTTAAAATGCGTGTAAGAACCTCAGAATTTGATGTTTAATCCCCGTTTTTAACACTTGTTTGTGCTTCGCAAAAATTCACCATTCTTGCTAAATTGAAAGGGTTTTTGCGGCCCAAATGGTCAATTTGAAGGCAAAAAGCACTGAATGTCATCGACTTTTTCTTACTAAAGGCTACTGATAAGACTACTTTCTTGCATTTTGTAAATGCCATTTAAGCAATCTCTTCACGCCATTTAAGCATCGCTTCCACGGCATTTATACAAAGCTTCCACGGAATTTATACAAAGCTTCCACGGAATTAAACCAGTGGAAGAACGCTATAACTGCCATTTACTTCAAATAAACGCTCTGCATTTTACAGATTATTCGGGATATGGATAACTGAAATTTTGTGGTCTCATTATTTATTCGTATCTTTGCAATATGAATGACGCAAAGATCATCAACGACCCTGTTTTCGGTTTTATCAAGATACCACGAGGCCTGCTGCTCGATATCGTACAGCACCCGCTGATGCAGCGACTCACCCGCATCAAACAACTCGGTATGGCCAATGTGGTTTACCCGGCGGCGCAGCACACCCGTTTCCAACATTCCATCGGAGCCTTCCATCTGATGAGCGAAGCCATCCTCTCGCTGCAGCAAAAAGGCCATTTCATTTTCGACTCAGAGGCAGAAGCCGTGGAGGCTGCCATTCTAATGCATGATATAGGCCACGGTCCCTTCTCCCATGTATTGGAGAACACACTCATTACGGGTATCTCCCATGAGAAAATATCGCTCCTGATGATGGAACAAATCAATCAGGAGATGCAAGGGGCACTCAACCTGGCTCTGAAAATCTTCAAGGGCGACTACCCCAAAAAATTCCTCCACGAACTCATCTCCTCTCAGCTCGACATGGACCGCCTGGACTATTTGCGGCGAGACTCTTTCTTCACAGGAGTTACCGAGGGCAATATCGGTTCGGCACGCATCATCAAAATGCTCGATGTTGTGGACGATAAACTGGTGGTGAACTCCAAAGGCATCTATTCCATCGAGAACTATCTGACCACCCGAAGGCTGATGTACTGGCAAGTCTATCTGCACAAGACTACCGTAGCCTTCGAGAAAATGCTGGTGAACACGCTTCGACGCGCTAAGTTGCTTGCTCATCAGGGCAAAGAACTCTTCGCTTCCCCTGCCCTACGGTACTTTCTCTACAACGACCTGGATGCCGCTTTCTTCGAGGCTCATCAGGAAGAAGCCCTTCGCAACTATGGCCTGCTCGATGACAGCGACATCTGGTGCGCGCTTAAAGATTGGATGAGCAGCGATGACCAGATTCTCTCCCTCCTGGCTACCAACCTTATCAACCGTCATATCTTCCGTGTGGAAATCCATGAGGAGCCCATAACGCAGGAACGTATTGACGAGGTGCTAAAGATATTGATGGCGTATTATGGAATCAGTCGTGAAGAAGCAAGCTACTTGATTAGTGTTGACATCATAGAGAAAGACATGTATGATGTGAACGACGACCGCATCGACATTCTTTATCGCGATGGAACAATCCGCGACATCGCCGATGCTTCCGAGATTCTGAATGTTGCCTTACTTTCTAAAAAAATTCGTAAATATTACCTTTGTTTTCAACGTTTGTCGTAAAAAAGCGTTACCTTTGCAAATCAAATAAAACTTAGCATGAATATGGAATTTACAGCTAAACAAGTAGCTGACCTGATACAAGGTCGTGTAGAAGGCGATGAGAATGCCATTATCAACTCTTTCGCCAAAATAGAAGAAGGCAAAGCCGGAGCCATTTCTTTCCTTTCGAATCCTAAGTACACCCATTATATCTACGAAACGAAATCGAGCGTCGTACTTATCAACGAGGACGTGGAACTCGAGAAGTCCGTCAATTGCACGCTTATACGTGTGAAGAGTGCTTATGAAAGCGTGGCTAAGTTGTTGCAGCTTTACCAGAGCATGATGCCTAAGAAAACTGGCATTTCTCCCTTGGCTTTTGTCTCAGAGAAAGCTACGATTGGTAAGGATTGCTACATTGCCCCATTCGTCTTTGTCGGTGATGGGGTAACTATTGGCGACAACTGCATGATTTACCCCAACGTGACCATTTATGACGGTTGTAAGATTGGTAACCGGGTGACGATTCATGCGGGAGCTGTGATTGGTGCCGACGGATTCGGATTCGCACCCAATGCCGAAGGCTACGATAAGATTCCGCAGATTGGTATTGTGGTGATTGAAGATGATGTGGAAATTGGCGCCAACACTTGTGTGGACCGTTCCACAATGGGAGCCACCGTGCTGCATAAAGGTGTGAAGCTTGACAACTTGATTCAGATTGCCCACAACTGTGAGGTTGGTGAGAACACCGTGATGTCAGCACAGGTCGGTCTTGCTGGAAGTACCAAGATTGGTGCATGGTGTATGGCTGGCGGACAGGCTGGATTCTCTGGTCACATCAAGATTGCCGATAAGACCTTCATAGGTGCACAGGCAGGTGTAATCAGCAACACCAAGGGAGGCGAGAAACTCCTGGGTGCTCCCGCTATAGACGCAAAAGAATATATGCGTTCATCTGCCATTTTCCGTCGTCTTCCCGACATGTACCGTGAACTCGGACAACTTAGGAAAGAGATTGAGGAGTTGAAGAAAAAGGGATGAGATCACGAATGGAATTCGTAAATCTGTAATTTGAAATCTGGAATTATAAAAACAAGATATGAAACAACAGACACTAAAAGGTAGTTTTACCCTGTTTGGAAAAGGATTGCATACGGGACTGAGTATCACCGTTACCTTCAATCCCGCACCCGAAAACTCAGGATATAAAATCCAGCGCATTGACCTGGAAGACGAACCCATTATTGATGCTGTGGCCGAGAACGTAGTTGACACACAGCGTGGAACGGTGGTTGCCAAAGGCGACGTTCGCGTTAGTACCATTGAACATGGAATGTCGGCTCTTTATGCCATGGGCATCGACAACTGTCTCATTCAGGTGAATGGTCCTGAGTTCCCTATCCTCGACGGTTCGGCTATCAAATATGTAGAAAAGATTAAAGAAATAGGTATTCAGGAACAGAATGCCCCAAAGGATTTCTATGTAATTCGCAAGAAGATAGAAATTAAGGATGATAAGAGCGGTTCCTGCATTACGCTGCTGCCCGATGATGAATTCTCCATTACGGCCATGTGTTCTTTCCAGTCGAAGTTTATTGCCAGTCAGTTTGCTACGCTCGATGGAATGGCCAATTATGAAAATGAAATAGCAGCCGCCCGCACCTTTGTTTTTGTGCGTGATATTGAACCCCTGCTCAACGCCAATCTCATCAAGGGTGGAAGCTTAGACAATGCCATCGTGATCTACGAGCGCCAGATGTCGCAGGAGAATCTTGACAAGCTGGCTGACGTGCTGGGAGTACCTCATATGGACGCTACCAACCTGGGGTATATCCAGAACAAGCCGCTGGTATGGGACAATGAATGTACCCGCCACAAACTGCTTGATATCATCGGCGATATGGCCCTTATCGGACGTCCTATTAAGGGAAGGATTGTTGCTACCCGTCCAGGACATACGGTGAACAACAAGTTTGCCCGACTGATGCGCAAGGAAATCCGTAAGCATGAGGTTCAGGCGCCCTTTTATGACCCCAACGAAGAACCGGTCATGGACGTGAAGCGCATCCGTGAACTTCTTCCCCATCGTTATCCCATGCAGTTGGTTGACAAGGTGATAGCATTAGGGCCCACCACTATCGTAGGTGTGAAGAACGTAACGAGCAATGAGCCTTTCTTCCAGGGGCATTTCCCCGAAGAGCCGGTAATGCCGGGCGTGCTGATGGTAGAAGCTATGGCTCAATGCGGTGGTCTCTTAGTCCTGAACACGGTGGAAGAGCCTGAGCGCTGGAGCACCTATTTTATGAAAATCGATAATGTAAAGTTCCGTCAAAAGGTCGTTCCTGGAGACACGCTTATCTTCAAGGTTGAGCTGCTGGCTCCCGTACGCCATGGTATCTCTTCCATGAAAGGATATATGTTTGTAGGCGATAACGTGGTGGCAGAGGCAACCTTCACTGCCCAGATTATCAAGAACAAGTAATCACGGGCGAAGCCCGTAAATTTTGCAATCTGAAATTAGAAATTAATCGATATGGCAAACCAAATTAGCCCGATGGCTTTTGTACACCCTGAGGCAATACTGGGTGACAATAATATTATAGGACCTTTCTGTTACATTGACCGTAATGTGGTGATTGGTGACAACAACGTGTTCCAGAATTCTGTGACACTTAACTATGGTACTCGTCTTGGCTCCAACAACGAAATCTTCCCTGGTGCTTCGATTGCCACTAAACCGCAGGACTTGAAGTTTCGCGGTGAGGATACAACTGCCGAAATTGGCAACAACAATTCCATTCGTGAAAATGTGACCATCAGTCGCGGTACGGCTTCTAAAGGTAAGACCGTTGTTGGCAACAACAATCTGCTGATGGAGAACATGCACATTGGCCACGACTGTGTAATTGGTAATGGCTGTATTATCGGTAACTCCACTAAGTTTGCAGGTGAGGTTATTGTTGACGACAATGCCATTATCTCGGCCACCTGTCTGTTCCACCAATTTTGCCGTGTGGGCGGATATATCATGTTCCAAGGCGGCAGCCGTACCAGTCAGGACATTCCTCCCTACGTGATTGCCGGAAAAGAGCCTATTCGCTTTGCAGGCATTAACCTCATTGGTCTTCGCCGCCGTGGTTTCAGCAATGAGACCATTCAAAATATTCACGAAGCTTATCGCTTACTCTATTCCAAGGGCGTGCTGAAGGAAGGCATAGAGGAAATCCGCAAAAACATGGATATTACTCCCGAAATCCAGTACATCATTGATTTCGTTGAGTCTTCTAAGCGCGGTATCATCCGATAGAAGTGAAGAGTGAATAATTTCTCCTGAAAGTCTGGTCTCTCACTTTCTGAATTTTCAAAGTATTGAAATTGAAGACTTTAATTGTAATACTCGGCCCAACGGGCGTAGGCAAAACTGAATTGTGCCTCCGTGTGGCTGAGTATTTTCATATCCCAATCATCAATGCTGACTCCCGTCAGATCTTTCGGGAGATACCCATTGGAACAGCTGCTCCGAATGCTACCCAGCAGACTCGAGTCCAGCATTTTTTTGTGGGCAATCACAGCATTGAGGATTACTATAGTGCTTCCATGTACGAGCAGGACGCGCTGGCCGTGATTAGCGAACAGTTTAAATCCCATGACTTCGCCTTGATGACTGGAGGTTCCATGATGTATATTGACGCGGTGTGTAACGGTATCGACGACATTCCCACCATACGTGAAGATATTCGCAACGAAATGAAACGACGCTTCCAAGAGCAAGGTTTAGAACCTCTGCTTGAAGAGCTGAAACAACTTGATCCTGATCATTATGACATTGTGGATAAGAACAACTACCGCCGCGTAATTCACGCCCTGGAGATCTGTCGGCAGACGGGTAAGACCTATACATCCTTCCGTGTCGGTGAGAAGAAGCAGCGTCCTTTTCAGATTTTGAAGATTGGTTTGAACCGTAACCGTGAAGAACTCTATCAGCGAATCAATGCTCGCGTGGATGAAATGATGAAGCAAGGGTTACTTGAGGAGGTAAAATCCATGTATCTAAAACGAGACTTAAATTCCTTGAATACAGTTGGTTATAAAGAACTATTCAACTATCTCGACGGAATCTGGTCACTCGAGGAAGCAGTAGAACGAATGAAAGGAAACACCCGCCGCTATTGCCGCAAGCAACTTACATGGTTCAAACGTGATCAGAGTATTCATTGGTTTCATCCTGATGAATTCGATGAAATTATTCACTTGATTGAACATTCCATAAATTAATCAAAATAATCACCTATTCTTTGGGTATCTACATTTTTTAGACTACCTTTGCACTATGTTCAATAATTCAAAAGTATCGCGCATTTTTGCTCCATTCAAATGGTGCTGGCGTAAACTTAAAGGCTTTTGCCATTGGTATGCATCGCTCTTCAAAGGCCGTGCATGGTACACAAAGACTATCGTAGCACTTCTGTCGCTCATCGTTCTCTTTATTGTCTATTTGGGAGCGGTGGACATTAATTTTCTTTGGCTCTTCGGTAAGTCACCAGGTTATTTCTCGGGATTAAGCGAGCCTCAAACGGCAGAAGCTTCTGAATTATATTCTGCCGACGGTAAGCTGATTGGTAAGTATTTCTCTGAGAATCGAACTCCTGTCAAATATGAAGAAGTGAATCCTGCTTTCTGGAAAGCCTTGATTGACACAGAGGATGAGCGCTTCTATAAGCATCGTGGAGTTGATTTCATTGGCCTCGTGGGAGCCGTTAAAGATGCTGTTGTAAATAAGGACGCACGAGGCGGAAGCACCATTACACAGCAGCTGGCCAAGAACATGTTTCGTGTTCGCACCCAGTATTCCACAGGTTTACTCGGGAAGATTCCCGGTGTGAAAATGCTGATTATGAAGACCAAAGAGTGGATTATTGCCTCCAAACTTGAATTGATCTTCAATAAGAATGAGATTCTTACCATGTATGCGAATACCGTTGATTTCGGTAGTAATGCCTATGGCATCAAAACGGCCTGCAAGACATATTTTAATACGACTCCCAAACGACTTACAACCGAGCAGGCTGCTGTCTTGGTAGGTATGCTGAAGGCTACCACAACGTATAATCCTATCTCCCACCCTGAAAACTCCATCAAGCGCCGCAATGTCGTGATGAGCAACATGGTGACTCACGGTGATCTCACCCAGGCTGAATACGAAAAGCTGAAGAAGATTCCCATTAGACTGGATTACAGCGTGGAGAGCAATTACGATGGGCAGGCTAAGTATTTCAGAGAAGCTGTAGCTAACCATCTTGAAAACTGGTGTGAGGATAATGGCTACGACCTTTACACAAGCGGTTTGAAAATCTATACCACCATTGATACCCGTATGCAGAAATACGCTGAAGAGGCTGCTCTGAAGCAGATGAAAATTGTTCAGCAGAATTTCAAGGCTCACTGGGGGTCTCAGAATCCTTGGCAAGATGAAAATCATGTGGAAATTCAGAACTTCATCGAAGGAATCGCCCAGAAGTTACCGGTCTATAAAAAACTGCTCCGAAAGTTCCCTAACAGCCCCGACTCCATTGAATACCATCTGAACCTGCCGCATAAGGTGAAACTTTTCGACTATGATAAGGGAACCATTGAAGAAGAAATGTCCACTATGGACAGCATTCGTTATATGGTTCGCTTCATGCATTGCGGTTTTGTAGCTATGGAACCGCAGACGGGTCATGTGAAAGCCTGGGTGGGCGATGTTGACTTTAATTCCTGGAAATACGACAAAGTGACAGCTATGCGTCAGCCTGGCTCCACCTTCAAGCTTTTCGTCTATACAGAAGCCATGAATCAGGGTCTTACACCTTGCGATAAGCGCCGTGACGAATACATTCAGATGGAGGTTTACGACAAAAAGAAACATGAGATGACCTATTGGCGTCCTACCAATGCCAACGGCCGCTTTTCAGGTGATTCAATTCCTTTGAAGGCCGCTTTTGCCCAAAGTATCAATTCCATAGCTGTGCGTCTTGGACAGGAAATGGGAATCCGTAATATTGCCGCTACAGCTCATGACATGGGCATCAAGAGCCCGCTGGAAGAAGAGCCCTCACTTGCTTTGGGTGCAAGCGACGTGAACTTACTCGAATTGGCCAATGCTTATTGTAGTGTGGCCTATCAGGGCAAACACGTTGAGCCCGTACTTGTTACTCGGATTGTTGACAAGGACGGTCGTGAAGTGTATAAGGCACCCAAGACTGAGAAGCAGGTGATTCCCGTAAAGAGTGCATATCTCATGCAAAAAATGATGATGGGTGGACTCCGCGAACCAGGAGCAACCTCCATGAGTCTTAACCACTGGGTGGGTATCAGGGCTGCACTTGACACAGATTTCGGTGGTAAAACCGGAACATCCAACAATCATTCTGATGCCTGGTTCATGTGTATCAGTCCTAACATTGTCTGCGGAGCTTGGGTTGGTGGAGAATACCGTTGCATTCACTTCCGCACCGGGGCTTTGGGACAAGGTTCTAAGACGGCCCTACCCATTTGCGGCTACTTCTTAGAGTCGTTGATGAATGATCCAGAGTTTAAGAAGTATCATGGCCGTTTTGTAAAGCCTTCCGACAGCGATATTACCGACGATATGTACGAGTGTTCCAGTTATTACGTACACCGTGTGGACACTATGGAGACCGACAGTCTCGACATGATTGACGAGGAACTTCTTTTTGACGAGGACGGCAATCCAATTATTCCTCAAAAGCCACTTGATCCTAACGACATTCAGATGCCGACGGATGAACATAAGGTAAACAAGCCTACCGAACAGTCCCATGAAGAAACCGTGACATTTGACGACATTTAATTTTGGCAGTTAACATTGAACAGATTGATTTGAATAACGAGGAGTTGCAGCAGGCGCTCCAGATTATAAAATATACCCGTCGCTCGCTCTTTCTGACAGGAAAGGCGGGGACGGGTAAATCAACGTTTCTGCGCTACATCTGTCAGCACACTAAAAAGAAGCATGTGGTACTGGCTCCAACGGGTATTGCCGCGATTAATGCTGGCGGAAGTACGCTGCACTCTTTCTTCAAGCTGCCTTTTCATCCGTTGCTCCCCAATGACTCGCGCTACAATATGCGGAATATCCGCGAGACACTGAAATACAATGGTGAAAAACGTAAGATTCTGCGCGAGCTGGAACTCATCATCATCGACGAGATTTCAATGGTGAGGGCTGATATTATCGATTTCATCGACAAAGTTTTACGTGTCTATTGCCGGAATATGCGTGAGCCTTTTGGCGGAAAACAGCTGCTCTTAGTGGGGGATATCTATCAGTTGGAACCAGTTGTAATGGAAGAAGACCGCCAGTTGCTGCGTCCCTTCTACCCCAGTTCCTTTTTCTTTGATGCACGCGTGTTTCGTGAAATGCAGCTGGTCAGTATTGAGCTACGGAAAGTTTATCGTCAGAACGACCCGATGTTCATCAGTATTCTAGACCATATCCGAACAAGTCAAGTCACCCCAATCGACCTTAAAATACTTAATGCCCGCGTAAATGCACCGATGGTACATTCCTCCAACGGGCCCTCTTCCCATGCGCTTGAAATCATTTTAAGCACGCGTCGTGATACTGTTGACTATATTAACGAAAAAGAACTTGAATCACTTCCTGGTGAACCCACAATATTCGAGGGTACCATCAGGGATGAGTTTCCTGAAAGTAGCCTACCTACTCCGAAGGAACTTTATCTAAAACCTGGTGCGCATGTCATCTTCATTAAGAATGATATGGACCATCGGTGGGTAAACGGTACACTTGGCATTGTAGAGGCCATCGATGAGGTGGAAGGTGTGATTTGGATTATTACCGAAGAAGGTCAGGAATATGAGGTGGAACGTGACCGTTGGGCCAATGTGCGCTACACGTTTAATGAGAAAGAACAGAAAATTGAGGAAGAGGAAATCGGTGTTTATATACAGTTCCCTATCCGTCTAGCCTGGGCCATTACCGTTCACAAAAGCCAGGGCCTCACCTTTAATAATGTAAAGATAGATTTCACGGGAGGCGTCTTTGCTGGTGGACAAACATACGTTGCCCTTTCCCGCTGCCGCTCGCTGGAAGGCATTTCTCTCAATTGCCCCATTCGCCGTGAGGATGTCTTTGTAAAGCCAGAGGTCATCAGTTTTGCCCGTCATTACAACGACAACAATTTAATCCTTGCTGCGCTGACGGAGAGTAAGGCCGACAAGGAATATCACGATGCCGTCACAGCTTTCAACAAGGGCGACATGGACACTTTCCTTGAGAACTTCTTCCTTGCTATTCACAGCCGTTACGACATCGAGAAGCCACAAGTAAAACGCCTTATCCGCCGCAAGTTGAACATTATCAATCAGCAGCGTGAGGAAATCACGCGGCTGATTGAGGAAAAACGCAAACAAGAAGATTTTCTAAAGCGTTTGGCTGTAGAATACACTTTATTGGGAAAGGAGTGTGAAAAGGAAGATATGCGCGAGGCTGCCATTAACAACTACCGTAAAGCCCTCGAGCTTTATCCTGAAGCCCCTGAAGCCAAGCGTAGACTCCAACAACTAGAGAAGAAGAAATAGTATCTTCTAAAAAATACTATATTCTACAAATACCTTTCCTTTAATCTTCCTTCACAATCGGATAAAGCTCTATGAATTCGCCCTGATGGCTCTTACCGTCATTAATCAGTTCTGCCATCTTCTCACCCACGGTTTCAATGTTATGGAACCCAGGGAGAGCCATATTACCATTGAGATCGGTTGTGGTCGGTCCTGGGTGAACGGAGTAGATTTCCACAGGCATATTTTTCTGCTGAAATTCCATAGCCATTACACCCATCATAGCATTCTGCGCCGCCTTGCTTGCCACATAAGCCAACGGATGCCAATAAGGACTGATTTCTGACGGAACAGTTATATTGACAATTCGTCCGTTGTTTATAGAGAGCAGTTGGATAAGTGCCTTTGTAAGTGCAAAAGTGCCAATAAAATTTACGTCAATTGTCTCCTTTATGTTGCTAATGTCTGTCTCATAACTTGCCTCTGCCATATTACCCGGTATTCCAGCATTGTTTACAAGCAATGAAAGTGTAGGAAATTGCTCCTTAATTTCGTTAGCAGCCATATCAATGCTCCTAAGATCAGAAAGTTCAATATTAACCCAGCCTACAACATTGACACCTACCGAGCGTAAATCCTGGATTGCTTTTTCTGCACGTTCTTCGTTTCTTGCTCCGAGAATGATGTTCCAACCGTTAAGACCAAGGTGCTTAGCAATTCCATAACCAATTCCTTTGTTTGCACCTGTTACTAATACTAATTTTTCCATAATAATGTTTGTGTTAATTATAAAATACTATTTCTATTGATTATCAATTCTTATATCATAAAGAATCGTCTGATGGCTCTACATGGATGTTGATCTGTGTCTCTTCTCCAAACTCTTTTCGCAACATATTTTCAATAACAACAGTTATCTCATGTGCTGCAAGAACAGTCGTTTCTGGATCAACGACGATATGAAAATCAACAATGCTATAGGGTCCAGAAAGACGGGTCTTTAGTTCGTGTACGCCCCTTACTCCTCCTACCGAACGTATGATGTCGAGCATCTTCTGCTCTGTTTCTTCAGGCAAGGAGGCTTCGGTCAGTTCGGCAAGTGCTGGCAATGACATCTTGATGGCCATGACGATAATCACAATACTGATCAATACTCCTACTAAGGGGTCAAGGATAGTCCATTCTCCACCCAGTGAAATGGCTCCGGCAATACCAATAAGAGCCCCAACAGAAGAAAGTGCATCGGTGCGATGATGCCAAGCATTTGCAATGACTACCTGACTCGAAATTCTTCTGCCCACCCTGACTGTCCATTGATAGAGGAACTCCTTGCACAAAATGGAAATAACAGCTGCCCAGAAAGCTATCATTTCGGGAGCAGGCAGCGGATTGCCATCTAGTGCATTTCGTATCTGCTGATAAGAGTGCTGTATCATCTGTACACCTAACAAGAGTAGCATAAGACTCACAATAACCGTGGCGAGCGTCTCAAACTTGCCATGACCATAATCGTGCCCCTTGTCTTTTCCTTTAGCTGAAATACGGGCAAAAACAATAACGATAATGTCACTAACAAGGTCGGAGGCAGAATGAACGGCATCAGCCACCATGGCAGCACTTCCACCTAATATGCCGGCAATAAATTTAACAATGGTGAGTGCTATATTACAAAACGCTCCCCACAACGTTATCTTCTGTATGTCTTTCGTTCTTTGGTCCATCTTGTTAGGTGTTGACAAGCAACATCGTCATGGAAATATAGTTGAGTTAATCGCTGCAAAGGTAGTAAATTATCCTCAAAGTCATGCAAGTTTTGATAACTATTATTTTAGGCCCTTCATATATGAGTAAATATCAATTAAAACCGCAAAACAATTGGATTATTTCCATTATTTTTGCAAATGGAATAAATACTACAAATCAATCGTCTCTATGAATATAAGAAACCTGTTTTCTATTATTTTGACCTCCTAGTAGCTGGAGCTTTCGCACAACATTTTATGTTGGACTTTGATTATAACAATGATGGGTGGAGTGTTTCTACAGGAACAGCCGAATTGATAACCGACTGAACTTATCAAGGGAAATCCCTCCAACTAGACCCTCACACGTTGGTCACCATCCGCTTAAATCTAGAAGCTGCCTCTACATATAAGATGACGACTTATTTGAAGACGGCTTTTGGAGAAACACATAAATCCCTAGTTCTCCCATTGACAGATAATGGCGTTAAGGTAAAAAAAAGCATATCGTGTGGATAACAAACAAAAAATTTCCTTCTACCAGAAAGGCCCACGTATCACCCTGAAAGACCTACATCCCAATGGCGATATTCAGATCATCGCATTGGCAATAAAATCTTAATTTCTAGCTGTGTTCGTACACTAAATTTAACAATAAAAAATGTGGTACGCACACAACGTTAAAGTCTTGTTAAATCGGTTTTTTTGTATACAACTTAATTTATATTTTTCTATATTTGCTATCGCATTTCAGAAGAACCTTGCTGAAAAGAGTATAGCGATTCGGTAAAAGTCTGACTAAGATTTTTTATTTAGTTTTAAGAAAGACGATTTACAAATAGTTCTGAGATGTAGTTGCGATCTTTGAAAGTCTGGGAGGATAAAGGAAGAAAAGATAGAAGCTGTAAAGCAAATCTATGTAACGACCTAATCTTCCTCAATGAGGAGAATTGTTGTGATGACGACAGAAAGAAGCTTCGGAGCCTGAAACATTGTTTCAAGTACGCAAGTACAGATAATGGATGCAGAGGTAAAGTCCGGTTTCTAGTAGAAAATGAGTGGGTACGATTCATTAAAGGGTTGGACGAAAAGGGCCCAACAGTGCATGAATCGATTGCTCTAGGTTCAAGAAGAGAAAGTTTGATAGAACTGACTCACCCAATCAGAAGATTGGTATGGAACCAGGAGGCAAAGATTATGATACTGAATTCGACAGTCATTTGTGAATAATACTTACAAAATAGGTATTTAAGAGAAACTAGTAACGTAAACGCTATCCGAAAAATAGCGGCGCAAGCAGTTTTTCAAGAAAAACCTAAAGTAGTTTAAGTACGCAAGTACATAAAAAACTACAAAAAAAAGAATGTCGTCGAGATCATAAAAAATGAAACGTACTGAGGGTGCTGAAAAGGTATCAAGGGACGGATGTGAAGATGTTGAAAAAAGCAATGAGAACTCGTCGGGAAAGACTTTTAAAAGCGACTAAAAAGAATCACAAAATACTCAGTAAGGTTAGGCAGCCCAATCGGGCTGCCTTTTTTTGTATAGTATCATCAACGAAGGTTGCCTTTACGCATTCCTTCTGTCTTTTCCCGTTGCAACTTGAAGAAACGGTCCAGGAAGTCAATCTGCTCACGGTTAGGCCGGTCGATGAGCGACGCTCCGTTGCTAAATTGCATCGTAGTTGTTTTGTCAGGATCGAAGGCGGGCCAGAAAGGAAGACCTTTGCAATTGGGGTTGCACGTCTTGGCAAAGTTCACCCAATATTGCTGGATGATTTCTGCCACGGCAGCTTCCGTGGGATATTTCTCTGGTTGGTTGAGGAACGTGCCGTTGAGATAGAGGATATCATCAGCATGGGAAACACCACGGCGGTATTTGCTGCCACTTGCCAGACTGACTTCCGACGGCTGTGCCAGGAAAGCGGCATAGGCAGGCTGACGGCCGTTCTTGTTCTGCAGGCTGGCCCATGCGAAGGAGGGCCATGCAAAGCCCATGTCACGGAACAGGTCGCCACTGCTGTAAACGACTTCCTGCTCAGTGCCGCCTGGATAGAGTTTTTGGGCTTCGTCAGCGAGGTCGCCGAAATAGCCCTGCAATTGCTTCTTGAACGACTCGATGGCTGAAGCGTCGGGCTGCATATAACCCGTAAACAGCACGCCTTCGTCGCTGTTGGTCATCACGATGACGGGCACGTCGTTGTAATCGCCTCGCTCGTAGTTGCGGTAGAGGTCGTCAGTAATGACATAACCATCTACACACGGCCAAAAACCGCCAAAGCCCACATCGTTGCCGCAGAGTTCCATGGCGCCCATCTTCCGCATCTGCTTCAGCGACTTCTTCTTCAGATGTTTCTGGAAGGCCAGTCCCTGCTGCTCAGAAGCCTTCTGTGAGGCATTAACAACGAGGGTCCTACCGCTATCGCTCCAAGGGGCAAAAGAGCCTCCACTCTGACTGATGGCAGCGCGGAAGAGCCCTTTGGCAAGAGGTGAACCGCAGAGGATGCTGCAACTGATGGCACCTGCAGACTCACCGAAGATTGTTACCTTCGATGGATCACCGCCAAAGTTGTGGATGTTGCGCTGAACCCATTTCAGGGCAAATATTTGGTCGAGCAGGCCGTAATTGCCCGTATGGCCGCCCTTTGACTCCTTTGCCAGTTCTGGATGGGCCATGAAACCCAAAGCGCCCGTGCGATATTCGATACTGACGATAACCACCCCACGACGGGCTAGGCTCGTCCACAAATCACCGCCGTAGTGCTCCGTCTGGAAGCCTCCGCCGTGAATCCATACCATCACGGGCAAGTTGTCATTGACAGAGGATGCTGGTGTAGCGATACCGAGATAGAGGCAGTCCTCGCTCATCATGTCTGCCGTCCTGCCCGGACGAGTAGGCTGAGGAGGCAGGGGACCAAAATTCTCTGCCTTCAGCACGCCCTCCCAGGCCTTTGCTGGCTGCGGTTCCTTCCAACGGAGGTCTCCCACGGGCGGTGCTGCATAGGGAATGGCCTTATACACGGCCAGGTCATTGCCGTCGAGTACGCCTTCCAAATCACCCGTTTCCACATGAGTCTTCAAGAGAGGTTGTCCTTGAACAGCTGTTGTAACAAATAAGCAGCAGAATAACAATAATTTCTTCATATTATTAAATCGTTTTAATGAATTATTTTACCTCAAAAGCCAATGCCTGTAAGTCTGCATCACGAGAAGAATTACCATAAAGAATCTGGTATTTTCCAACATAGACTTTTAGGTCGTCTATAGCTTCTGAATAATAGGAAAAAGCATCGGGCTTAAGTTCAAGAGTTACTTTTTCCGTTTCCCCTGCTCCGATTTCAACACGTTTGAACGCTTTGAGCGACTTGATGGGAGCATTGGGATTGGAAAGGCTTTTCACATAAACCTGTACTACTTCAGCTCCAGCCATCTTGCCAGTATTGGTAACAGGAATAGTGATACTCACGCCACTACCCTGCTTTATAGACTTTTTGGAAAGTTTGGCTTTACCGAAATTAAATTGTGTATAACTCTGACCATAACCGAAAGCGTAAAGAGGTTCACCTTTGAAGTACCGATATGTTCGATTGTCCATTTTGTAGTCCTGGAAATCAGGCAACTGAGATGTTGACTTGTAGAAAGTGACAGGCAGTTTGCCCGAAGGGTTGACATCACCGAAAAGTACGTCTGCAATAGCAGTTCCTCCTTCTTGTCCAGAATACCAGCTCTGCAACAGCGCGTCGTAGTAAGGCTCCACATCTGCTAGTGCCACGCAACTGCCCGAGCAGTTCACATAGATGACAGGCTTTCCTGTTTCGCTCAGCGCCTTGATACAATGCTGCTGTACAGCAGGCAGTTCGATGGTGGCCCGCTCATGTCCTTCACCCTCCTGAGAGGAAGTAATACCACCCACATAAACGATGGCATCATACTGTTTAACTTGCTCCTTCAATTCGTCGAATGCAGCCATACGACGCTCGAAGAGGTCCACCGTCAAGCGTGAATTGGTGCCGGCAGAGGCCGACTTATACAGAATTTCTATGTCGTAGGTTTCTCCGGCTTTAACCAGCTTCGACACGATATCGTTCCGACGCCAACGAAAGCGTCCACTCTGCATTAATTCTTGACGCTGTGCTTCGGTAAGTTCCATCCCTGGTTTGAACTCAAACGACAGGGGCTTAGGGTAGAACTCACCTAGGGTTTCACCGTTCACTTTTACGGTGTAGCCAGGTGCATTGATGGCAATACAGAGTTCACCGGTGAAGTCGCTTACGAACTGGCCTGAATAACGAGCTGTAAAGTCACTTTTCGGAACTCCGTTGCCAAAGCCGTAGCCACCATCGCTCGTCAGGTTGATACTTGTCAGGTTCTCTATATTCACCACCGTACCTGTCCAATCCTTTGTGGCGTAGTATTCGGCTAGGAATCCGTCTTTGCCTTCTGCTTTTACGAGTTGCATTTTGGGAAACTGCACGTATTCACTTTCTATGTCGCAACCTTTTACATAATCAACCTTTGCATGAGGCATCTTGTTGCGAATGCCCTGCAGAATAGTGATGCAGTGTGTCGGCGTACCGCTATAGTTACCTCGCATCATCACAGGATCATCAGCATTCGGGCCAATGACGAGAATACTTTTCAGGTTTTTTGAAAGAGGCAGTACACCACCTTTGTTTTTCAGCAGCACTTGCGCCTCACGGGCAAGTAGCAATGCATGGTCGCGGTGGGCCTGACAATCCACGACAGTACCAGGAATCTTTGAATATGGGTTCATCTCATCGGGATCGAACATACCCAATTCTATGCGGGCCTTGATGAGTCGGCGCAGAGATACGTCTATCTCATCCTCACTAATAGTGCCTAACTTCATGCCTTCGACCAACGATTGATAGCTTTTGCCACACTCTAGGTCGGTACCGTTCCTCACAGCCTCTGAACTGGCTATTATCGCATTGTCATGTGTACCGTGTGCACCTTTATTGTAGAAGTCGTTGATGGCGTCACAGTCACTCACCACCAGTCCTTTGTAGCCCCAGCGCTCTCGCAGAATCTGAATAAGCAGACGGCTGGAGTTACAGCACGGCTCACCCTGATAAGCACTGTAGGCGCACATTACTTCCTGTACGTTGCCTTCAGTAACCAGCGTCTTAAAAGCGGGCAGATAGGTCTCCCAAAGGTCTCGCCCAGAGGGGTCAACATTGAACTTATGGCGCAGGGGCTCAGGACCGCTATGAATGGCGAAGTGCTTGGCGCAGGCGTGCGTTTTATAGTATTTCGGATCGTTACCCTGCATACCACGCACCACATTCAGACCCATAACTGAACTCAGATACGGGTCCTCGCCATAAGTTTCCTGTCCACGCCCCCATCGCGGATCACGAAAGATGTTCACGTTGGGTGCCCAGAATGTCAGATTGGGCAACGCCGACACGTAGGGGCCAATGTCGCCAGTTCGTGGCAGTGAATTATAACGTCCACGAGCCTCGTCACTCACCATAGTATAGGCCTTCAGCTCTGCTTCTTCGTCAAAAGTGGCAGCAAGAGCGATACATTGTGGGAACACCGTAACGCCGCTCACGCCCATCAGTCCGTGACAGGCTTCGCCCCACCAGTTGTAGGCTGGTATACCTAATCGCTCTACAGCCGCTGAGCGATTCATCATCATACCAACCTTTTCCTCAGGAGTGAGTCGGGTTATAAGGTCATCAACACGTTTTTCCACAGAGAGCTTCGGGTTTTGGAAAGGATAAATTTGTGGATTCTCCTGGGCCGACACCGTCGTGAGCAGGAAGGGCAAAATTGCCGCTACTAAAATTCTTAATGGTTTCATTATATGGAGATAATAAGTTAAAGTAATGTATTTTGGTTACAAAGATAATAATTTTTCTTAAATAATTTATATCTTTGCAGAGATCTTATCTATAACCCATATGTCTTTCGGTACATAATACACGGTTTCTCTAAATGAAGTAGAAGCATTGTAAGAATGACGTGGAAGCAACGTAAAAATGGCGTGGAAGCGTTGCTTCCACGCCATTTAGATATTGGCTGTTCTCCATAAGTGCCAATTAGTTCAAATAACTAGTGATGCTCCGCGACAACAGCAAAGAAAACAAGATCTTCTGAACCGCGATTCAACAGAGTATGCTGTTTGTTCATGGGGTTATAATGTACTTCTCCAGGATTAACAATCTCTTCCTGACCTTCATACACATAGGAAGCCTGACCACTAAGGATGTACATGATTTCGCAGTTCATTTCATGAGTATGCAAGCCTATGGAACAACCAGGTTCCAGTTTACCCAGCATGATTTTCACCTTGTCGTCGGCAAACTGTTTCATGATGTAACGTCCCTCTCCTCCCTTAAAGTTGGGCACGATAGTTTTCTCGATTTTATTAAAGTCAATCTTCATATTATTCATTATTTTTGTTATTGGCACAAAGATAATAAAAAAAGCGGATACCTCCAAGGGTACCCGCTTCCTTTTTAAGAAAGTTCTGATTAATTGGCTTTCACATGAGAGAAATATGTTCCTACAGCTTCTACCAAACCCTTATAAGTAGATTTGTAAGCAATAATGGTGAGTTTGTCACCATACTCTACACCGAGCTTAGCGAAAAGACCTTCACCCTTCACGTTCTTACCGCCCCATCCTTGGACTACACCATAAACATAGACAGAACCAGTCTCATCGGTAAGATTCAAATTACCATAATCGACCATTTCATCTTTGGCTCCAGATTCTGTAACAGTGCCTACAGTACCAGAAATCATGTAGAAGGCATTCTTGTCGTCTGGAAGATTCTTGAAGTCTGCAATAGAGATAGGTGTTACGCTGATATGGCTCTCATACTGGCCACCAGTCATTTGAGGGCTCTCCTTATATACTCCACGTTTTCCAACGAGTGTAACCACATCGCCTGCTTTCAAGCCGAGTTTCTCGAAATCACCCTTTGCACCTACACCATAGACATAGGCTTCGCCCGTTGCATCCTTAATATAGATATTTCCATATTCAGCCTTTGCAACACTCGTAATAACTCCAGTCACACGATACTGGGTATCACCTACAGGAGCTGCAAGGAAGTCGGCAATGCTGCATTCCACTATAGCACCTCTCTGAGTAATTACAGCCTCTGAAGAATAGGTCTTACCCTTAGAAGTAGTCTTGAATACAACAGTTGTAGAGCGGTCGCCACCAGGATTAGCTGTAGCCTGGAACTTCACGTTTGCAGAGGTACCGGAAGTGGTCAGACCGACGATAGAGAGCCATGACTGAGCATCGGCAGGAATATCTACGCTCAGACCATCACCTTTGCAGGTAAGTATAGCCGAGATTGTACCGCCGTCAACAGGCAGGGCTTCCTTAGAGCTAAGAGAATCAACCTTGATAAGTGACTTCTCAATGTCGATAACCGTAACGTTCACAAGTTCGATAGTACCATTATAGTTAGTGCGGGGTCCTTCTACCGTAATGATGTCACCAACATCAATACCAAGACTAAGGAAATTCTTTTCCTGACCAGCTGCATCGAGTGTACCGTAAATATAAATCTCACCTGTACCATCGTTCAGATACCAGTTTCCATAGGTTGTATTGGCAATAGCAGTACAAGTACCTTTCACACGATAGGACTTGCCATCCTCACCAGCTTCAACCTGAGCGCAAGTAGAAAGTGGCAAATCGGCCTTTGCTGTCAACTGAAGCACATTGATCAACTGAGTCTTACCAGCACATTCTAGCTGCAAGGTAGCCGTCTGAGTCTCTGTGGCAGCACCTACGGAGAAAGTGACCGTCTGCTGTCCAGCGGAACCAGAGGCGGGAGAAACAGTCAACCATTCAGGAATAGAACTGATTGTCCAGTTGCTTGAAGCTGTGAGGTCGATAGACACCGAACCGCCATTGGCGGGAAGAGCAACCGTTGACTGCGATACTTTTACCTCGTCAAGATAAGATGCCTCAAAATCGTTTGAGCAACTTACCAACATGGCAAAGAATGCCATAAGCGTTGGAATAAAATATTTCAGTTTCATATTATATTTCTGTTTTACGTTTGATTACTTTATATGCCTTCTTAGTTGAAGATGTACTTAATACCGATAGAAGCATACCAGCACTGGCCAATGCCATGATTGTGAGTCCAGGTCGTGGTATTTCCACTAATGGCTGGGTTGGTAGAGAAGACAGCAATACCGTCGGCATCAACTCCTTCATATTTCAACAGACGGGCATCGGTACCAATCTCGGGATTCAGATACTTGCTTACGCCCCAGCTTGAATTGAAGAGGTTGAGCAGGTTCTTGATATCAGCACTAAGCTGAAGAGTGTGCTTGGTCTTGCCTATGTTCACTTTGAAATCATGCTTGTAAGAGAAGTCGACGCGATGTACCCAAGGTGAATAAACGCTGTAAGCCTCGGCGTATTCACCCTGACGGTTTTTCATGTAGCTGTCCTGATGAACAAAGTCCATGAAGCGGTCGCGATCGTCAGTAGAAACGAAACGGAAACGATTGGTTGAGATGTCCTCATCCGTTGGAATATAAATGAGATCGTAGTTATAACCGTCACCGTTCATGTCATTAGCTGTCATATAAGAATAGTTATAGCCACCGCGCCAAGTCTCATAAATCAGACTGAAATGGTTGCCGCTCTTATCGTGAACAGTTGCACTGGCCACAACTCGGTCAGGAGTAACATACTGAGAATTATGGAGCCGTCCGAAGTTCGGTCCTTCAATAGTAGGAATATAGGTGAATGCAGAAGAAGCATCGCTACCAGGCATACCAGTGAGTTCCTTAGACACGGTATGCGTGTAGGCTGCCATCAAGTTGAGCCACTCGGTAGGCTGAGCATTTACCGTTACGTTAGCAGTCCAACCGTAACCCTTACTGGTATTAGATAGAACAAAGGCGTTAGGAAGTACTTTTCCATCAGCATCGAGAAAACGAAAGTCCTGATAGATAGCTCGGTTGTCAACACCATTGAGACGAGCAAATCCAGATACATCCTTGATGCTCCAGTCGGAGATGCAAACGTCATTGATTTTCTTGTTGAATATTCCTTCTAAAGTAATACTGAAGGGGAAGGAAACTGGTAACTGATAGTCAATAGCTAGTGAAGTTTTCCATACTTGTGGCATCTTGAAACTTTCATCAACACCATTGATGGTAGAACCAGCTTCTCCATCTTTTGGAGTAATAGTGCTAGGGCCGAGAGGCTTACCTGTCAAAGGATTAATCGTATTGGTGACGAAGTTAATCAGCTCATTCTTGTTCTTGATGTCACCGGCAAAGAGAGACATATCTGCTTTCTGACCTTGGTTTTTTCCTGTTGCATTCCATATACCCTTATACTGCACCATGTTTGAGTTGGTTGGCATATTGGTGAAGAACACGAGAGGAATACGTCCCTCGAAGAAGCCTGTACCACCACGAACTTTTAGGCTGCGGTCACCGAAGACATCCCATGTGAAACCTACACGAGGAGATACAGAGAAAGTATTGGAAGGCCATTTACCTGTGTCAATGTGATTTCCGTTGTAGTCGAATTTATAGATTGCGTTATTTGTCATCAAGTCTTTGTTGTCAAAGAACAATCCATCAAAACGAACACCATAGTTCACCTTAAAGTTTCTCGTGATGTTCCAATCATCCTGAGCATAGACACCTAGTTTGCCGAAAGTAACACGTGCAGCTGGATCTGTTTCGCCATCGTAACCATAAGTGATGGCAACAACTTCAGGAATGGCCCCGCTGAGGAAGTCATTGAGATTGCTGTAGCGGTAATAACCCGTACCATTACGCATATAGGCATTATCTGCCATCTGATGCTCATAGCTTACACCTGCCATAATCTTGTGGCTGCCAGCGTAATAGGTTACGTCATCCTTGATATTCCAAACAGTGTTGTGAACACCATTATTATAGGTAAACAACTCATAACCGAGAGCCATATAGTTTTGTCCGTCACCACCAAGAATGTCGATGAATGGGAATTCATCAGAATTGGTTCCGCGGATATCATTGTGCTGTGAATAGGTGAACAGCAACTGGTTAGACAAGTTATCCGTGAAGCGGCTGTTCAAGTCAGCAGAGAACGACTTCACGATGTTGTCCATTGAATACATAGAGTTGGCAAAAGCCATAGAATACTGAGAGAAACGGGCATAAGCAGAACGTACACCACCATCCATAGAACTTGCATTGGTTGAGCGCCAGTCAGTGTTTTTGGTGTAATTGTATCGCAATGCGAGATGGTGATCGTCCGTAATATTCCAATCGAGACGTGCAAGGAATTTATAGTTTTCGATATTGGCTGGGAAACTGGTAAAGCTGCCGGTATCATAGCCATACTTGTTTTTTACATATTCAGATACTGTCTGCATATCACCAGTAGTGGTGCGAGAAAGATACTGGTCAGCATCAGGTACCCCATTCTCGCTGGCTCTCCAACGGTTCACTACTGTGGGGTTCTTTATCATTTCACCGTTCAGGAAGAAGAACAATTTGTTTTTGATGATGGGACCACCAAGCGTGAAACCATAAGTAGTCTGCTGGCTCTTCTCACGTGCGCCAGGAATCTGCTCACGGTCGATAGCATCACCTTGCATGTTTTCATTCTTGTGATAGACATAGGCACTTCCCTTAAAGGTATTGGTACCAGACTTCGTAATAGCATTTACACCACCACCGATGAAATTGGTTTGGCGAACATCGAACGGAGAAATTACCACTTGCATTTCCTCAATAGCATCGATAGAGATAGGATTACCACCTCCAGGAAGACCATCGGAAAGACCGAAGTTGTTGTTGAAGTCGGCACCGTCAACAGTAAAGTTTGCCATACGGCCATCGGAACCAGCGAAGCTCATGCCGTTACCGCCATAAGGAGACAGTCGCGTTACTTCGGTGATGTTACGGTTAACGGTAGGAAGATTCACAATCTGAGCATTGTTGATGTTGGTCGTAGCACCTGTTTTCTCACCAGCAAACTTTGAAGCTGAACCTGTGATGACGACCTCTGCTAACTCATTGGCATCTTCAGAAAGCCAAACCTGCAGGTCATAGTTTTCAGCCAGTTGCAGCGTGATTCCACGAAGCGTTTTTGTCTGGAAACCGATGTAGCTAACAGTTACAACATACGGGCCACCCGTACGCATACCGTTAATGGCGAAACGGCCATCAACATTAGTCACTGCAGCATAACGGGTGCCTGAAGGCTCATGAACTGCTTGAACTGTAGCACCGATGACTTCCTCACCGGTAGCTGATCCAATTGTTACTTTACCCGACATGCTCGAAGTGGTCACTTGTGCAAATACTGATGAAATGCTCATCAGCACTGCGGTAACCAGAAAGAATAATCTTTTCTGCATAACGATTTTTTTTAAAATTTTATGAATTAAGCTATAAATTTGGTACAAAGATACGATAATTCTATTGAAATAAGGTCAAATTTTAAAAATATTTTTAATGCTTTTCAATTCAAGATACCAACTGCTTTTCAACATAAGGTATAAAGTAAAAACGTATTACTTTATCGCTCAACTTCTGTTTTTCAACTGCAGCATCATCACCGCTGACAAGGCAGCAGTTTCGGTTCTTAAACGTGACTGGCCTAAAGAAATACTTTCATAGCCGTTATCCAAGGCAAGTTGCACTTCATCTATAGAGAAGTCACCTTCGGGACCTATCAGTACGGTCATTTCTTCATCAGTTTCATCATTTATATTACTTAGCTCATCAAACAAGTCTTTCTTTTCAATTTCCTCATAGCAATGGGCAATGAATTTACAACCCTTACGTTCTTGCTGAACGAATTTCTTGAAACTGACCATCTCATTTACAATAGGTTTCCATGCCTTCCGGCTCTGTTTCATGGCAGAAATTACGATTTTCTCTACCCTGTCTTGCCGTAGTTGGCGACGTTCAGAAAACTGACAATTCAAAAAAGAGAGCTCATCGATACCGATCTCAGTTGCTTTTTCTGCAAACCATTCCACACGTTCCATCATCTTCGTGGGAGCCATGGCCAAATGCAGATGTCCACGCCAAGTCTTTTGCTGTGGAAGCGTTTCTAGGATATTATAAGTACAATGTTTATTAGTAGTTAGGGCCACCTCGGCACGAAAGAATAAGCCTTTTCCATTCATCAAAAAAATGGAATCGCCAGGCTGCAGACGGAGAACACGCAACGCATGAGAAGCTTCTTCTTGTGGAAGGTCCATACGACTATCAGCTTCAGGCACATAGAAATATCGTTCTTCTTTCATTTTTTCTCGCGACGTTTTCTCTCATCGCGCAACTGTGATGCAAGTTCATAGTTTTCGTCTTCTACTGCTTTTTTCAATGCTTGGTCGAGCATTTCAAGACTCAGAGTATTAACGGGCAATGACACAGCATGAGAGAGCCCTGAGAAGCGCACACTTTGTCGGGCCATTAGCGATGATTCTATATAAATAGGTATGCGAGCTGCTAATGATAACAAAACAGCATCACTGGCACGTATGGGAATAGTTTCTAGCGTCACGCGGTTACAAAGCAGAGTACGATACTGACCTTCAATGATATCGGTGATAATAATATCCATCATGATACCTGCCTGATCTTTGATGATCCCAGCTAGTACTTCTGGCAACATGATGCGAGTAATGGGAATCTGCTTGTCGCGTAATTCCAGCTGAACGGCCATAGCACGATTACATACGATGGTGATCATATTTTCCATCATCTCGTCGGTGAGCGTAATTATAGCGAGATCGTCGCTTCCAACGATCTCACCGACATTATGAAACTTCAGCCTTACTTTAGACATCATATCCCCCAATCTTTTATATTAGGCTACTTTTTTCTTTTCAGGATTGAAAACCAAAGCGAACAAAACACCTACAAGTAGTGCAAATCCAGCAAAAATGAACCAGCAACTCCTCCAGTCTCCAAGAAGATAGCCATCCTTCCACGTACAGAAATGATTAACGATCTCACCTGCAGCCAGTGTTCCTACGGTTGCACCTATACCGTTCGTCATCATCATGAAAAGTCCTTGGGCAGATGCCTTCACCGATGGTTCACACTCCAAATCAACAAAGATACCACCTGAAACGTTAAAGAAATCAAAAGCCACACCATATACGATGCAAGAAAGGATGAAGAGCAATACACCAGGCATCGCAGGATCGCCTATACCAAAGAAGCCGAATCTAAATACCCAAGCAAACATCGACATCAGCATCACCCCTTTGATTCCAAAACGTTTCAGGAAGAACGGAATCATAAGAATACAGAGGGCTTCACTAATTTGTGAAATAGAAGTAAGTAGTGTGGCATTATTGGCTGCAAAAGTCGTGGCAAACTCGGCACTTCCCTTGAAACTTGTTATAAAAGGTCCAGCAAAGCCGTTAGTCACTTGCAGACACATACCCAACAAGGCTGAGAAAATGAAAAACAGAGCCATTTTCTTTGTTTTGAAAAGCTTGAAGGCATTTAGGCCCATCGTCTCTGCCAAGGAAGCTGACTGTTTCTTTTCCAGTTTGCACTCTGGAAGTGTGAAACAGTAGGCAAAGAGTACAAGACTCAATAAACCAGACACAAAGAACTGCATAAATGTGTATTGGAACTTATGGGCATTCTCGGCAAGTGTAAACGAGAATGATCCGTCTTCCCAAACCGCACAATTCACAAACCACATTGTCGCGATGAAACCAACGGTACCCAGCACACGGATAGGAGGGAAATCTTTTACGGTATCTAGTCCGTTGGCTTTCAGAATTGTGAAAGCCGTTGTGTTTGCCAAGGCAATAGTCGGCATAAAAAAGGCTACACTTAATGTGTACATTGCGATAAAAGCGCCCTTATTAGGCAACTCATTGCCAAAGCCTGCCGAATATCCCATATACCAGCATATCAACATAAAGGCACCTGCCAGTAAATGACAAAGCCCTAAGACTCTTTGTGGCTGGATATACTTATCAGCAACAATACCCATCAGGGTAGGCATAAAAATTGAAACAATGCCCTGAATGGCGTAGAACCAGGAAATCTGAGCGCCTAAACCAGCAGTTCCCAGATAGTTACCCATACAAGTTAGATACGCTCCCCAAACAGCAAATTCGAGGAAGTTCATCAATGCTAAACGGACTTTTAGATTCATACTCTTAAATTAGTTTTAATTCTGTGACAAAATTAGTCAAATTTATTGAAACCACAAAAAAAACGTAAAAAAAAGATTGATTGCTTATGTCAACCAATCTTTCTATCAGGATTCATTTATTAAACATCAGTCAATTTCCTTAGATTTCAGAGAACGAGTTTCCATTCCACTTAAATCTACGGTGTCGGAGAATACTCTTTAATCGTCCCTTTTCTTCTGTTGTAGCTAAGGCCGGGGAAAGAGCGAAAGTTAGAACAGGTTCTTCAAGATCAAATTTGGCTGAAAGCATCACAGGATCAACTAGTTTCGAAAGTTCCTCAAAACGTTCAATACTCATCGTATCTGGTCGATGAATGAAGCTGGTTTTCAGTTTCAACGCATCATAACCGTCCTGATTTTTCATTTCATTCAACCCAAATGTATCAATTAATGGTTTCCATTCTATGTCATAAAAACGAATGTCAGACTCCTGTGCCTGCACCGTTAAGGTTTTCACAACACAGATTATCTTTGTAGAATCATTAACGGGTAAAAGGCGAAGTTCCAAATATGAGGAAGGAGTTAAGGTGATGTGAGTATAATCATCTGTTAATGTATCCATTATACATATACCGTTCATTTGATTATTTACTTCAGATTTAACACCCATATCAACGAAATCAAGATGTTCTAAACGAAGATTCTTATTTAAATAAGGAATCATCTCATCAGGCATAGAGAGCCATACGTCACGTAATGTGATCTGTGCTCCAACTGTAATTGAAGCACAGAATACACAAATAAAAATGTTTAATCTTTTCAGAATAATTCTCATCTGCTGATTCAATAATGCTACGGGATTATCCACGACCTTCACGCAAATCCTTTACACGCACAGCCTTGCCTTCACTGACAGGAAGTGAACCCTTCTTTACAAGTTTAACACGTGGTGTGAGAAGAATCTCATCTTTCAGTGAGCGCTGAATGTCTTTCGTCATTTTCTGCAGTTCAGGATAGATATCGGTTTCCATGTTGTCGAGCTCTACCTCCACAGTAAGGATATCATTATCATCCTCAGTAGACAGCGTAATTAGATAATTGCTTCCCAAGCCAGGATATTGAACAAGTATCTTCTCTATCTGCATCGGGAACACATTTACGCCCTTGATAATGAACATATCGTCGGTGCGCCCCTTGATGCGGTCGATCCGGCGATGAGTACGTCCACACTTACAATCGCCAGGGATAATACGGGTCAAGTCACGGGTACGATAACGAAGAATTGGCATCATGTCGCGGTCAAGCGTTGTGAGAATCATCTCGCCAATTTGCCCATCAGGAACAGGCTCTAGTGTATCGGGATCAACAATCTCAATAATATAATTGTCCTCCCAAATATGCATACCGGCCTGTTCTTTACACTCAAAAGCAACTCCAGGACCATTCATCTCAGTCATCCCAAATGAGTTATAGGCTTTCACTCCCAACAAACGCTCAATACGGCGACGCTGCTCATCAGTATGAGGTTCAGCTCCGATAAAAAGCGTGCGTAATTTTGTGCTACGAGGATCAATTCCTTCATCTTGGAACACCTCTGCCAAACGAATAGCATATGAAGGAATAGCATGTAGACATGTGGTGCCAAAATCCTTGATGAACATAATTTGACGTTTGGAATTGCCCGCAGCAGCTGGAATCGTCGTGGCTCCAAGTCGTTCTGCTCCATACTGAAATCCGAGTCCACCGGTGAACATTCCATAACCGCTCGAATTCTGGAAGAAATCAGAATTACGGCAACCGACCATATACATGCTACGAGCAATCATATTAGCCCATGAGTCTATATCATGTTTGGAATAGGCAACCACGGTAGGATGTCCGGTCGTACCACTTGAAGAATGGATACGGACAGCATTGTCCATATTACCACCAACAAGACCAAAAGGGTAGTTATCACGTAAGTCAGCTTTTGTGGTAAATGGAATCTTACGGATATCTTCCACACTGTTGAAATCGTCGGGCGTGAGACCTAACTCGCCCAATCGTTTTCCATAGAGGTCACTTTTTAGCGCAATCTCAATGGTTTTCTTGAGTTTTTTCACCTGAAGTCGCTCCAATTCTTTGCGGGACATCGTCTCCAGTTCCGGCTGCCAGTATTCACCGTGCTCAGCTCCGGTTGGAAAGTTTTCGTTGTTCATTTCTGTTACTTAAGAATAATCATTTTACGATTTCGGGTGCAATATTAACAAAAAAAAACGAAATAGCCAAATTTTCTGTATTTCATTTCTATATTTTAGACGAACAGCTTACAAATTGCATTACACTCCAATTTGTATAGTTATAAAGATTTGTAATTTATGATGGAATTATAAATTTACATGTATTACATTTAAAATATGCACGCATGCGCTTGCGTGAATAAAAAAAATGTAGTAAATTTGCAGCGTTTTAAAGACCAGTAAGAATAGAAGCATAGAAAATGAATAAAAAACCCACAGCAATCCTGCTGTTACACTGCCCCGATCAGCCTGGTATTATTTCAGAGATAACAAAGTTTATCACGGACAATAAGGGAAATATCGTTTATCTCGATCAATATGTTGATACGGTTGATTCAATGTTCTTCATGCGTATTGAATGGGAACTTGACAACTTCCTCATTCCACGTGACAAGATTGATGATTACATTACGACACTCTATACACAACGCTACGGAATCACTTTCAATCTCTATTTTAATGATGTGAAGCCACGCATGGCCATATTTGTCAGTAAAATGAGTCATTGTCTTTACGATTTGCTGGCACGCTGGAAAGCCGGAGAAATCAATGTGGATATTCCCTGCATCGTTTCTAACCATGAGGATTTACGTTATGTGGCTTTACAGTTTGGCATTCCCTATTATGTGTGGAGAATTGAAAAAGACCATTCCAACAAAACTGAAGTGGAGCATGCGGAAATGGAATTGTTAAAGGAAAACAAGGTAACCTTCATTGTTTTAGCCCGCTATATGCAGATTATCTCCGATGAAATGATTGAGGCGTATCCGCATCATATTATAAACATTCACCACTCTTTCTTGCCTGCTTTCATAGGTGCAAAACCCTATCATCAGGCATATGAGCGGGGTGTGAAGATTATCGGTGCTACCAGCCATTATGTGACTGCCGAATTGGATGCGGGACCTATCATTGAGCAGGATGTAGTTCGCATCACTCACAAAGACACCCCGGAAAGCCTCGTGCTAAAAGGCCGTGATTTAGAAAAGATTGTTCTTTCAAGAGCAGTAATGAAGCATATCGAGCGTAAGGTTCTCACTTATAAAAACAAAACTATCATTTTCAGTTAAATGAAAGTTGCAATTGTAAAATATAACGCAGGTAACATCTACTCGGTTGTGAATGCTTTAAGAAGAATGGGCATTGAACCTGCACTCACAGATGTGGCAGAAGAACTGCAAAAAGCCGACAGAGTACTATTTCCTGGACAGGGAGAAGCCCGTAGTGCAATGAGTTATCTGAAGGAGCGACGTTTAGATGAGGTCATCCGCAATCTCAGACAACCAGTACTCGGAATCTGTGTAGGTCAGCAACTGCTTTGTCGTCACTCAGAAGAAGGTGATGTTAATTGTATCGGCGTGTTTGATGTTGAAGTGAAGCGTTTCCAACCACAGCGCCATGAGGACAAAGTGCCAGCTATGGGATGGAATGCAATAAATGATCTAAAAAGTGAACTCTATAGGGGCTTTTTTGATAATCCTTATGTTTACTTCGTTCACAGCTATTATGTACCCCTTTGTGAGCATACCATAGCTACAGCAGATTACATTCTTCCCTACTCTGCCTCACTTCATAAGAATAATTTTTATACATGTCAGTTTCATCCAGAAAAGAGTGGAAAAGTGGGTGAACAGATTCTCAAGAACTTCCTTGAATTATGATTGAACTGATTCCTGCAATAGATATTATCGACGGTCAGTGTGTTCGTCTTACGAAAGGTGACTACAACCAGAAGAAAGTATACAATGATGATCCCCTTACTGTGGCTAAGGAATTCGAGAAAATTGGCTTCAAGCGTCTTCACATGGTAGACCTCGATGGTGCTAGATCAAAGCATATTGTCAATAATGAGATTCTTCGCAGAGTAACTGCAGAAACTTCTCTGATTGTAGATTTTGGTGGAGGAATAAAGTCTGAAGAGGATATAGTAAAGGCTTTTGAATCAGGAGCGTCAATGATAACAGTTGGCTCCATTGCTGTGACTCAACCTGAACTTTTCATTCAATGGATGGAAAAGTATGGACCAGAAAAGATGATTCTTGGAGCAGATGTCCGAAATGGTATGATCAGCATTAACGGCTGGAAGAAAGATTCTCAGATTTCACTTCTGCCCTTTTTAAAACAATATGTTGAAGCAGGTGTGAAAAACGTGCTATGCACGGAAATATCAAAAGACGGAACTTTGCAAGGTCCAGCTTTAACACTCTATAAAGAAATCATGTCAGCCTATCCAAAACTCCATCTCATCGCCTCTGGTGGTGTTTCCAGCAAAGAGGATATAGATGAACTGGAATCTGAAGGAATTCCAGCTGTTGTTTTCGGAAAGGCTATCTATGAGGGAAGAATCAACTTAAAGGAGCTATTAAATGAATAAAGGTTTAGCAAAACGAATCATACCTTGTTTGGACGTGAAAGACGGTCAAACGGTGAAAGGTACGAACTTCGTAAACCTCCGTAAGGCTGGCGATCCTGTTGAGTTGGGTAAAGCCTATTCTGAACAAGGAGCGGATGAACTTGTTTTCCTTGATATCACAGCTTCATTTGAAGGTAGAAAGACCTTCACGGAAATGGTAACACGTGTAGCACAGGAAATAAACATCCCTTTTACTGTTGGCGGTGGCATTAACCAATTGGAAGATGTAGAGCGTCTGCTTTATGCGGGTGCAGATAAGGTTAGTGTAAATTCTGCAGCTATCCGCAGACCAGAACTGATAAATGAGATTACACAACGTTTCGGCTCTCAAGTTTGTGTATGTGCCATTGACGCAAGACTTGACGAGGATGGTTGGCATTGCTATTTGAACGGCGGACGTGTTCGAACAGAACGAAATTTGTTTGAATGGGCTAAAGAAGCAGAACAGAGAGGAGCAGGAGAAATTCTGTTCACTTCCATGAATCATGATGGTGTAAAGACAGGCTATGCTAATGAAGCTTTGGCACAATTGGCTGATGACCTCAGTATACCTATTATAGCCTCTGGCGGAGCAGGAATAAAAGAACATTTTCGTGATGCTTTCGAGTTAGGAAAAGCCGATGCGGCCTTAGCTGCTAGTGTTTTCCATTTTGGTGAAATTCCTATTCCTGAATTAAAACTATATCTCCGTGAAGAAGGAATTAATGTTAGAATTTAAAATCATCTAAGTACTGGAAATATTCGAAGTACTCTGAACAAAATATAAATGACAATGAAAGTCGATTTCGAAAAAATGGGTGGTCTTGTGCCAGCGATTGTACAGGATGCTGAAACTAAAACTGTATTAATGCTTGGTTATATGAACCAGGAAGCTCTGGATAAAACACTTAAGACGAAAAAGGTCACTTTCTGGAGTCGTTCACGCAATGAGCTTTGGACGAAAGGTGAAACTTCTGGCAACTTTCTTCATCTAGTGAGTATTCAAGGTGATTGTGATAATGACGCGCTTTTAGTTAAAGCCCATCCAGATGGTCCTACTTGCCATTTGGGTACTGATACCTGTTGGGCAGAGGAGAATAAGAAGAATCCCATTCTTTTTCTTACCTTTCTGCAGGATTTCATTAATGACCGTTTTGAGAAAAAGCCTGAAGGTTCTTATACAACCAGTCTATTTATGAAAGGCGTGAACAAGATGGCACAAAAACTTGGTGAAGAAGCGTTAGAGACTGTCATTGAAGCCACTAATGGGACAAAAGAACAATTGATATACGAAGGTTCCGATATGCTTTACCACTTAATTGTGCTACTCACTTCAAAAGGACTTCGTATTGAAGATCTAGCTATAGAACTTATAAAGCGTCATGATCCGAATTGGGATAAACAAAGACGTGAAGCTAAAGCTGAAGGCAAAATGGAATAAATCAGATTACACGAATATAACATTTGAAATCCGAAACTGAAATTAAAACCATTTAATTATGTTGATAGATTATAAAAAAGTCAATATATACCAAGATGATGTTTGTGTGCTCCACAAAGTGGACTTCCACGTAGAAGAGGGTGAATTCATCTACATCATTGGAAAGGTTGGAAGTGGAAAATCGTCACTGCTGAAGACCACTTATTGTGAACTAGATATTGAGGAAGCTGAAAAGGCAGAAGTACTTGGACGAAATCTGATGGAACTCCGCCGCAAGGAAATACCTGCACTTCGACGAGAAATGGGAATAATTTTCCAAAGTTTTCAGTTACTTCATGATCGTTCTGTGAAAAAGAATATGGAGTTCGTGCTGAAGGCCACTGGATGGAAGAATAAGGATGAGCGCAAAGAACGTATTGAAGAGGTACTCGATTCCGTCGGTATGCTTGAAAAAAAGAACAAGATGCCTCACGAACTTTCTGGTGGAGAGCAACAGCGTGTGGCCATAGCCAGAGCTTTATTGAATCACCCCAAAATAATTATTGCTGATGAGCCAACAGGTAATCTAGATCCCGAAACTGCAGGCAACATCGTCACACTGCTAAAAAACATATCACAAAAAGGTACTGCTATCGTGATGACCACTCACAACATGCCGATGCTCGACAGATTTCCGGGAATCGTATATCGTTGTAAGGATGGAAATTTGATTGATGTCACAATCAACTATAACAAACTTGACCTTTCCGAAGATAGTGAAGAAAGTTAAGATAAAAGAGTCGTATTTGATAATATATAATAAAACTAAAATATTTGAATTATGAAGGTAATGAAATTCGGCGGCACTAGTGTCGGTACTCCAGAACGAATGAAAAGTGTTTGCCAACTGGTTACAAAGAGTGGAGAACCCACTTTTGTAGTGCTCTCAGCTATGAGCGGCACCACTAATAGCTTGGTAGAAATTTCCGACTATCTCTACCGAAAGAATCCAGAAGGTGCCAATGAGGTGATCAACCATTTGGAAGAAAAATATCTCAATCATGTGGAGGAACTTTACGCTACTGATGAATATAAACAGAAAACGCGTGAGTTTATTTTAGGTGAGTTCCAATATCTCCGTTCCTTTACGAAAGAACTTTTTACTTCGTTTGAGGAAAAGAATATCGTGGCACAGGGTGAGATTATGTCTACCAATATGGTAGTGAACTATCTGCAGGAAAATGGTATCAATGCTGTTTTGCTTTCTGCACTCGATTTCATGCGTACAGATAAAAATGCCGAGCCTGATCCTAACTACATCAAGGAAAAGCTAACTAAAGTGATGGAAGAGAATGAAGGTTATCAGATTTATATCACTCAGGGTTTTATTTGCCGCAACGCGTATGGAGAAATTGACAATCTCCAGCGTGGAGGTAGCGATTACACTGCTTCACTTATAGGTACAGCCCTCAATGCTGAGGAAATCCAGATTTGGACTGATATTGACGGTATGCATAACAATGACCCACGTGTGGTGGACAAAACAGAAGCTGTTCGGCAGCTTCATTTTGAGGAAGCAGCTGAGCTGGCATATTTCGGTGCCAAGATTCTACATCCCACCTGTATTCAGCCTGCTAAATTCGCAGGTATTCCTGTACGTCTGAAGAACACTATGGATCCTGATGCTCCTGGCACCATTATCGATAACGTGACCGTGAAGGGAAGGATCAAGGCTGTAGCAGCAAAAGATAACATTACTGCCATTAAAATAAAATCTTCCCGAATGTTACTCGCCACCGGTTTTCTCCGCAAGGTATTTGAAATTTTTGAGAGCTACCAAACTGCTATTGACATGGTGGCAACCTCTGAGGTAGGCGTGTCCATGAGTATTGACAATGATGCTCATTTGAATGATATTGTTGATGAGCTTAAAAAATATGGTACAGTAACTGTAGATTCCGATATGTGCATTATCTGTGTGGTGGGTGATCTCGACTGGAGCAATGTAGGCTTTGAGACACTAGCTACTGATGCAATGAAGAATATTCCCGTACGAATGATCAGCTATGGCGGAAGCAATTACAACATCTCGTTTCTAATCCGTGAGGCTGACAAAAAGCGAGCTCTTCAGAGTCTTAGTGACACCTTATTTAATAAATAAACGAAACATGCAGTAGTTGCATCTACAACATCAAACACATGAAAGGTAATTTCCCCATAGAGAAATTCGCAAAGAAGGAAACACCCTTCTACTATTATGACACAGTCTTATTGCGTGAAACCCTCCGAATAATCAATTCTGAGGCTGGCAAACATAATGGCTTTTGCGTACATTATGCTATTAAAGCTAATGCTAATCCGAAGATACTCGGCATCATCGCACAAAGCGGATTAGGAGCTGATTGTGTGAGTGGTGGAGAGATCCATGCTGCCGTAATGGCAGGCTTCCCTTCAGACAAGATAGTTTATGCAGGTGTAGGCAAGAGTGACTGGGAAATCCAGCTAGGTCTTGACTTGGGTATAGCTGCATTTAATGTAGAGAGCATACCTGAACTTGATGTTATCAACGAACTTGCTGAAAAAAGCAATACAATAGCGCGTGTAGCTTTCCGAATCAATCCGAATGTCGGTGCGCATACACATGCAAACATCACTACAGGGTTGGCTGAAAACAAATTTGGCATTTCCATGCGTGATATGGAACACGTTATCGAACATGCAGACCAGCTAATGAATGTGAAGTTTATTGGGTTGCACTTCCACATCGGCTCGCAAATTCTTGAGATGGGTGATTTCCAGGCACTCTGCAATCGTATTAATGAATTACAGAATCAACTGGAACGCCATCATATAAAAGTGGAAAGTATTAATGTTGGAGGTGGTTTGGGGATTGACTATCAACATCCTAACCGCATACCAATTCCTGATTTCAAGGCATATTTTGAAACCTATGCCAAATTTCTGAAACTCCGCCCTGGCCAGACTTGTCACTTTGAACTTGGACGTGCTGTAGTAGCTCAGATGGGGAGTTTGATTACTAAGACCCTTTATGTTAAACAAGGCGATTTCAAACAGTTTGCCATTGTAGATGCAGGTATGACAGATCTCATCCGTCCCGCACTCTACCAAGCTTATCATAAAATAGAGAACATCACATCCGATGAGCCAAAGGAAACCTACGATGTCGTTGGTCCTATCTGCGAATCGAGTGACGTGTTTGTAAAAGCCATGGACCTCAACAAAGCTCATCGTGGTGACCTCATGGCGATTCGTTCTGCCGGGGCCTACGGTGAAATCATGGCCTCTCAGTATAACTGCCGTCAATTGCCAAAAGGTTATATATCAGAAGATTTTAAATGATAGAAGATAACAAAGAAGAAACATCCCCATCGCTTCCTTCCATCTCGATAGTGATGGCCGCTCACGACAACGAACGTGAGCTAGAGCAGCATGTGCCCATAATAATGGAGCAGGATTATCCTGATGGTTTTGAAGTAATCGTGGTGACTAGCAAGGGAGAGGATGCTACAGATGATCTTCTGGAAAGGTGGGTACGTAAATATCCAAACCTATACACGACCTTTGTGCCTGATTCATCACGTTATATGAGCAGGAAGAAACTTGCAGTTACACTAGGTGTGAAAGCTGCTAACTTTGACTGGATTATGCTCATCGAACCAGAATGTATCCCCTCCAGTAGCAAGTGGCTGCAGCAGATGGCCAGCCATTGTAAAACGGGAGTGGACATGGTGATGGGTTACAGCAATTATAGTAATGAAGCTTCTGATTACAAGCGTTACGAAAGGGCCATGATGCAACATTCTCTACTTAAAGAAGCGAAAAAAACTGCCTATCGTGCAGAAGGCCACAATTTGCTTTTCCGTAAAGATATGTTCCTGAACGGACGTGGATTTGACGGTAACACACAGTTCGTTAGAGGTGAATACGACTTTCTGGTGAACAAATATGCCACCAAAGGCAACACGGCTACTGAATTATCGCCTGAGTCTAGATTGATAGAAGATGCTCCCACCGAGAGAAAATGGTTATACAATCACCTTTATTATATGTGTACGCGTAAGCATCTTAAGCGTTCCTTTTTGCATCGATTGCCCTATGATCTCATCCAGACATTGAAACACTTGTGGTATTTCGTGCTGATTGCCGCAATTGTAGTAACAGCAATCCTGCAACAGTGGATTTTCCTTGCAGTTGACGTTTCATTATTGCTGATAACTCTGGTGGCTCATACCACTATTGGGAAAAAAGTTCTTGAACCCTATGAACCAACTATCAGTTCATACAAAATAGTAGGAATGGATCTCAGCCGTGCTTGGCGGGCTCTCTATTATCGATACAAGTATCTTAAAGCGGACAAATACGACTTCACTAGTCATAAATTATGAATATACTACACTATAACAACACTAGCCAGTCCTTCAAAACATTCAAACAGAAGGCACAAGCAGAAACTCCTGACCTGATACATATTCACGGTTGTTGGAGTTGGAAAGCATGGAGGGTGATGTTGTGGTGTCGAAGTCATTTGAAACCGGTAGTGATTTCACCGGAGAAACAGCTGATGCCATGGCACGTATTATATAGATATTGGCTTTGTAAACTGCCTAAGTTGCTGATTTTCCAAAGATGGATGATTAAGAATGCACATGCCATCGTGGCTGTTACAGAACAGGAGCAGCAACATTTACTTTCCATAGGGCTCTACCCATCTGCTCATTATGAGGAATCGTGGAACGACCGGGTGGTTCTTATTCCAGACTTCCAAACATGTAACAATTACACCAAAGAAGATATGAACGCACTCTATATGGCACTTTATCAGAAAGTACTGGATAGTCATAGTTTCATGGTGATGTCTGAAGACGACAAGCTAGCAGAGAGTACGCTACTTCGCCTTGGTCTTTCCCAGGATCATGACAGTCAGCGAGTTATGCTGGAAGAAGCAGAACGCGTACGCCTGCTTTCCCCCGATTCTTGGCGCAAAATTCTTCTTCACGCTGAGGAAGAAGGTATTCTGCAGGAAATACGACAAGGTGCCTCACTACTCCAGATAGCCCCTCAGGCCATTACTGGTATTGAGCGATTTCCGATGCGAGGCAAGAAAAACAACCTGCCGCTTCTGACAGATAAGGCTTTACTGAAACCTCACCTCTTGAAAGAATATTCAGATGAGAAGCATGCTGACACAACTGATATCATTGTCTGCAAGGTTATACTCAACTTCATTCATGAGTTACAGAAAGGAACGCTTTCACGTCGGCATGTTGCGGATCTCTATAATGCCATTCGTTTCAATGACTATAACGAGAAAAAGATTACCCAAATACTTGAATTGCTGAAAGAACGAAAAAAAGCTGCACGTCTGTTACAGATTATCCATGAAACCTTAGGGTTAGAAGAGGGTTTTATACCCATGGATTTGGTTAATGACCGTGGCACATGGAAAATTAAGAAAATATTAAACAAAGCGAATATTCAATAATAACTTAAAATAGCAAACGATTGACTATGAGTAACAACAAACATTATGACATTGAGAAAGATCTGAGATATCTTACACTTCTTTCACATACCTTTCCAAATGTAGCTGAAGCCAGTACGGAGATTATTAACCTCCAAGCTATATTGAACCTGCCTAAAGGAACAGAGCATTTTCTGGCAGACCTCCACGGGGAGTTCTCTGCTTTCCAGCACGTACTTAAGAATGCTTCGGGTAATATTAAACGTAAAGTAAATGAAATTTTTGGTAATGAAATACGTGATGTGATTAAGCGTGACATATGTACGCTTATCTATTATCCGGAGCAAAAACTTGAATTAGTAAAAGCGCAGGAGTCGGATATTAATGAATGGTATTATATTATGATTTACCGACTAGTCCGCGTTTGCCGTGATGTGTCAAGTAAATATACGCGTTCAAAAGTCCGAAAAGTATTACCTCCCGATTTCTCTTATATAATTCAAGAATTACTTCACGAACGTACTGAAGATCAGGACAAAGCTGCTTACGTTGAAGGAATCATCGAAACCATAATCGATACCGGACGCGCTGATGACTTTATTATTGCCATCTGCCATGTGATTCAAAGACTTGCTATTGACAAGCTTCATATCCTTGGCGATATCTTTGACAGAGGCCCTGGTGCACACCTTATTCTTGATATGCTGAAAGGTTTCAAGGACTGGGATATCCAATGGGGTAATCATGATATACTATGGATGGGTGCTGCAGCTGGAAATGATGCTTGTATCTGTAATGTTATTCGCCTATCACTTCGATATGCCAATATGGCAACTATTGAAGAAGGCTATGGTATTAACCTGATACCTCTGGCAACTTTTGCCATGGAGACCTATAAAGATGATCCCTGTACAGTCTTCATTCCAAAGACTAGTGGCGGCGCAGAAGAAATGGATGCAAAGAGTTCTCGACTTACCGCCCAGATGCACAAAGCTATTGCCGTTTTGCAGTTCAAGGTAGAAGCTCAGATTTTTAAGAAACACCCTGAGTGGCAAATGCTTAACCGTTGTGTACTTGAAAACATTGATTATGAGCGTAAGGTCTATGTGGTTGATGGAAAAGATTACGAAATGAAAACATGTTGCTTTCCGACCATTGACCCTGAAGACCCAAATAAACTGACAACTGAAGAAGAAGAATTGATGGACCGTCTGCATCATTCATTCATGATGAGTGAGAAACTGCATAAACATATCCGTATGTTGCTTTCTCATGGCTGCATGTATTCTATTGTTAATCACAACCTTCTTTTTCATGCATCAGTACCACTGAATGATGACGGAACATTACGCAAAGTCAATCTTTACAAAGACCGTTGGTATAGTGGTCATGAATTAATGCATCAAACAGGTTTGATGATTCGTTCAGCTTTCCAAGGTGACAGTGATCCAGAAGAGAGTCTTTATGCAAGGGACTATTTCCTCTACCTCTGGTGCGGACCCGAAAGTATTCTTTTTGACAAATCAAAAATGGCGACTTTTGAACGATATTTTCTAACCGACAAAACGATGTACAAGGAAGAAAAAGGAAATTACTTCAAGTTACGAGACGATGAGCGGATTGTTGACGGAATTTTAGATGCTTTCGGCGTTGAGGGCAAAGACCGACATATTATCAACGGCCACGTTCCCGTTCATGCTTCAAGTGGAGAAAATCCAATCAAGGCAAACGGAAAACTAATGGTTATTGACGGTGGTTTCTCACAGGCTTATCATGCCGAGACTGGCATTGCTGGTTACACCCTAGTTTATCATAGTCGCGGTTTCCAGCTTGTTCAACATGAGCCTTTCACCAGTGAAGAAGATGCTGTTAAGAAAGGAACTGACATCAAGAGCACAACTCAAATCGTTGAAATGAGCGCCCACCGAATGCTGGTGGCAGATACTGATAAGGGAGAAGATTTAAAACATCAGATAGCAGATCTTAAGGAATTGCTTTACGCCTACCGACATGGATTTATAAAGGAGAAACGATAAGAAGAGTGAGGGACGTCCCTCACTCTTTTACATTTTCTGCATTTCAGAATAAATTCGTTGCACAGGAAGTCCCATTACATTGAAATAGCTGCCATGTAGGGCTGTAACCCCTATATGACCTATCCATTCTTGAATGCCATAAGCCCCAGCTTTGTCCAACGGATGGTATTTTTCCACATAATAGTTTATTTCATCATCCGTAAAATGCTTAAAAGTTACATCTGTGGTAACAGCAAAACAACATTGTTTTTGAAGCGTAGTCAGACAAACACCCGTAATTACCTGATGTGTATGTCCACTTAACTCATGAAGCATTTGACGGGCTTCATTATCATCACATGGTTTGCCTAAAATATGCTGTTCGAGTACCACAACAGTATCAGCTGTAATGACTAATGTATCATCATCAAGAATATCTGAATAGGCAGCTGCTTTTTCTTTTGCAATGAATTGTGGTATTTCTTTAACAGGAAGATCAGAAGGATACTTTTCATCAATACCAGGAAGTACCCTTACTTCAAAATCAATGTCAAGACCAGCTAACAATTCCTTACGCCGAGGACTGTTTGAGGCTAATATAATTTTATATTTTCTCATTTATTACATTTAAAATCACCAACCAAAAGCTCTAGCATCGGCCATCCATAGACCCTGAGCCTTCAAGACTTGTTCAATCACATCGCGGACGCAACCATAGCCACCATTCTTGTGACTAATGTAGACACTCATATCCTTCACTTCCTGACAAGCATCTGCTGGGCAACAAGGACATCCCACAATCTGCATAATCTGCAAATCAGGAATGTCATCACCCATATAAATAACTTCATCGTCTTTTAAGTTGTATTTCTCCTTAAAATCTTCATAGGTTTTAATTTTTACAGCTGCTCCCATATAGATGTCTTTCATTCCCAACCGCTCGTAGCGAAGACGAACACTTTGCGTGGTTCCACCTGTGATAATGGCAAGATGCAAACCAAGTTTTAATGCCAATTGAATAGCATAACCGTCTTTTATATTTACAGTACGCATGGGCTGACCGTCATCACTATCCATGGGATTTATGGCAGGCAACGGAATTGTTTCTGCTGAGAGTACCCCGTCAACATCAAAGACGATAGCACGAATCTTTTTGAGGTCATAGTTTATCATGGATGCTTTGGCTTAGAATTTTGTAAATTTGTTTAGTATTTTCATCTTCAAGAAGTGCTATTTGCCGATTCATAACATTTTCATCATAACGAACCGCCGGTCCTGTTTGTGCATCATGAGGAGAGAGCTCATGAACTTTGCGAGCTGTCTCGTCAATCAATGGAAGCATCACGCTGAACGGAATACCTTTAGGTTCTATAATATGGGCTGCCAAATCATAACAATGATTAGTAAAATTGCAGGCGAAAACAGCAGCAAGATGAAGATATTTTCTCCTTTCCGAAGAAAGTTCGAAAATATGATCACTAACAGATTTAGCTAGTAGTTTTAACAGTATTGAGCTCTTCTCGTCATTCGCTTCAATAAAGACTGGTATTTCCTTGAAATTCACTTCTTTATTTTTGGAAAAAGTCTGCATTGGATAGAATACGCCATAGTGTTTAGCGTAACTTTCAAATACATCCATCGGCATAGAACCCGCAGTATGAAAAAACACAGAATTGGGATGTTTAGCGGCAAGAGGAGGGATAAGTGATTCAAGTGCATTGTCTTTCACAGCAATGATATAAACATCTGCCTCGAGAACAGATGAAATGTCATTTGTATATCCTGTATTCAAAATGCTGGCTAAAAACTGGGCAGATGCTTCTGTCCTACTCCACACTTGTACTATTTCAATATCCTCAGCAGATTTCAAAGCTTTGCCGAGGTTTGTCATCAAATTTCCTGCACCTATTAATGCGACTTTCATCTTATTAATATTTACCCACATGAACTTGTTCCCATTTCAAGCGATCTTCATTTTGTGGCTTACGTTCATCTGCCTTATGTCCAAAACCAAGAAGACATAGGCATGAAAGGTTTTCGGGAATATCGAGAATCCCTCTTATAACGGTATCGGCACTTGTTCCGTCACTCAATCCCCTACCACGCATTTGCGCCCAGCATGAACCTAATCCAAGATCTTCAGCTTGGTATTGCATGGAAATTGCAGCAATAGAGCCGTCCTCTACCCAACAATCATTTTTCTGGGGATCACCTAATACCGCAACTACCATCTTGGCCCCGCTAATGAATTGACTTCCCATATCCTTGGCATCAGCCAATTTCTCTATGTCAACATTATCATCGGTTACGACAAACTCCCAACTACGCTGTCCTTTTGAAGTTGGTGACATAAGAGCTGCACGGAGAATCAGTTTGACATCTTCAGCCGATATTTCTTCATCGGTAAACTTGCGATGTGAACGTCGAATCTGTGCCAAATCTTTAAAATTTTTCATGTTCTTTTCCTTTTATTGTAATCCTTTAATTAAGCAAAGGTAATCAATTTCACTTAAAAAGTGCAAAGATGTTGCAGATTTTAAAAAGATTTATTACTTTCGCACTGTGATAAATGTTCGTATCATAACTCGTAGTGAAGATCTGCCACCCATGAATTGTCAGAATTTCTTCCATAGTCCGGAACTTTTTCGTATCAGTGAAAAAGTTTCAGGGCAGATACCTTTTATGGTCGTTGCCGAAGATAATGGTCGGGTGGTTGCGCATATGTTGGCTACTTTACGCCGACGCGGTTCACTCATTCCCCCTTATTTGTTTACTCAAGGCCGAATTTATGGTGAAGGCGAATATGATGCTGATATCAACAAAGAAAAGGTCTTTCAATTGATGTTGTCGGCCATCACACTGAAATTAAAGAAAAAGCTTTGTCTGAACATAGAATTTAGTGACATTTCTCAGAAAATGTTTGGCTACAAGCATTTCCGTAAGGAGGGTTATTTCCCTGTACATTGGATGGAAGTTCACAATTCTCTCCATTCCATGCCACCGAGTGAAAGACTCGATGAGAAAATGACAGAGCGTATCAACAAACAAATAGAACAGGAAGTTGAATTCAAGCAAGTGGAAAATTACGATGAATTCCGCTCATTTTACCGTATGCTGAACCGATTCCCTTCATTAAAGATAAGACGGTATTTACTTCCAGAACGCCAGTTTTGGGAAATGGGACAGAGTGAAAACTGCCGCTTATTCGTGACCCAATGGCATGGGAAAATCATTGGAGGTTGCGCTTGCATTTATTCTAACAACAATGCCTATTTGTGGTATTTAGCTTCCAAGCGCAAGAGTCATCCCCTGCTCTTCCCTGCGACTGCTACGGTATGGGGAGCCATCAATGATTCCTACGAACGTCATTTCCGCCATATCTACTTTATGGATGTTGGCCTGCCATTTAAAAAAAGCCAATATCGTGATTTCATCCTTAAATTTGGAGGTAAGGAAGTGAGCAGCTACCGATGGTTCCGTTTTACTTTTGGTTGGCTGAATCGGATTATGAGACTAATTTATAAGGAGTAAATCACTGACTTTCACCTTTTTAAATAAGAAATAGTGAAAAATATTTGGCAGAACGGATAAAAAGCAGTACCTTTGCACCGCTTTTCGCGTACCTGTGCGTGCGTAAGGAGCAGAGTTTATTCACATGTTTAATTTTTAAAGGGTACTGAGTACCAAAAAGTATTATTAATTTTATGTCAGATTTTAAGAACGTACAGCCACTGGCTGAATTCGACTGGGAACAGTTTGAGAATGGTTCTGCAGTGAACATCAGCAAGGATGAACTCACCAAAGCTTACGATGAGACCTTGAACAAGGTTAGTGAGCATCAAGTGGTGGATGGTAAGGTAATCTCTATTGACAAGAAAGAGGTTATTGTGAACATCGGCTACAAAAGCGACGGTATTATCCCCGCTTCTGAGTTCCGTTACAATCCCGACCTGAAGGTTGGTGACATCGTTGAGGTTTATGTGGAGAACCAGGAGGACAAGAAAGGCCAGCTGCTGCTCTCACACAAGAAGGCACGTCTCTCTAAGAGTTGGGAGCGCGTTAATGCTGCTCTGGAGAACGAAGAAGTTATCCAGGGTTACATCAAGTGCCGCACTAAGGGTGGTATGATTGTTGATGTATTCGGCATCGAGGCTTTCTTGCCAGGTAGCCAGATTGACGTTCATCCCATACGCGACTACGATGTATTCGTAGGTAAGACCATGGAATTCAAGGTGGTTAAGATTAATCAGGAATTCCGTAATGTAGTTGTTTCTCACAAGGCTCTTATTGAGGCTGAACTGGAACAGCAGAAAAAGGAAATCATTGGCAAGCTTGAAAAGGGTCAGATTCTTGAAGGTACCGTCAAGAACATCACTTCTTACGGTGTATTCGTTGACCTCGGCGGTGTTGACGGACTCATCCACATCACCGATCTTTCTTGGGGCCGCGTAAGCGATCCTCATGAGGTTGTAGCTCTCGACCAGAAGATCAATGTGGTTATTCTCGACTTTGACGACGAGAAGAAGCGCATTGCCCTTGGTCTGAAGCAACTCACTCCTCATCCTTGGGATGCTCTTGATGCTGAACTCAAGGTTGGTGACCACGTTAAGGGTAAGGTTGTTGTCATCGCCGACTACGGTGCATTCGTTGAGATTGCTCCGGGCGTTGAAGGCCTGATCCACGTTTCTGAGATGTCATGGAGCCAGCACCTGCGTTCCGCTCAGGAGTTCATGCACGTTGGTGATGAGGTAGAAGCCGTCATCCTGACTCTCGATCGCGACGAGCGTAAGATGAGCCTGGGTATCAAGCAGCTGAAGGAAGACCCATGGGAGACCATCGAGGTTAAGTATCCTGTTGGCAGCAAGCACACCGCTAAGGTTCGCAACTTCACCAACTTCGGTATTTTCGTTGAACTCGAGGAAGGTGTTGACGGTCTGATTCACATTAGCGACCTCTCTTGGACTAAGAAAGTTAAGCATCCTTCAGAGTTCACACAGGTTGGCGAAGTTATTGATGTTGTAGTGCTTGAAATCGACAAGGAGAATCGCCGCCTGAGTCTTGGACACAAGCAGCTTGAAGACAATCCTTGGGATACTTATGAGACTCTCTACACACCAGGTAGCGTTCACAAAGGTAAGATTACCGAGATGATGGACAAGGGTGCTGTTATTGCTCTTAACGAGGGCGGTGAAGGTTTCGCTACTCCTAAACATCTCGTTAAGGAAGACGGAACTCAGGCTCAGCTGGGTGAGGAACTCGAATTCAAGGTTATCGAGTTTGTTAAGGAAACCAAGCGTATTATCCTCTCTCACAGCCGCACCTTTGAAGAGGCTAAGGAAGAGGCCAAGAAGGCTGCACGCAAGCGCGCTCCGAAGAAAGAAGAAGCTCCTGCAATCACCAACGTGGCTGCTGGTACTACTCTCGGTGACCTCGATGCACTTGCAGAGCTGAAGGCTAAGCTTGAAAAGGGTGAGTAATCCACTCTTGAAATAAAAAAGAATCCCGCGGTTCAATATGAATCGCGGGATTTTTTATTTAGTTCTTAACGCGAACTATTCTAATGCCAGGCATTGTAGAATGTTTGTAAAGATACTGCCTAAGTGTCATCGGCTCCTCTATTACTTTCATATGAATACTAGAAGCATTGAGCAAATGTAAGCCATCTTTATGCCATGAAGCAAAACCCAGATGTTGCGTATCAAGTCCTTTCTTGTTTGTAATGATTACGATGATATCTCCGTCTTTAACTGTATTACGTAAAATGCGAGTGTTCTTCACATGAACTTGCGGAATATAACGATAACGCTTGCCTTCTATCTTCTTCTCCATTTCCCTAATGGCAGGAACCCAATCTGGGCGATTTGCCAGCATCCTGTAATTCTTCACATGAGTGGTCATCCAGTTTACACTTACTTTTTGCAAAGCAGTAAATGGAGGATTCGGCTTTTGTATTTCCTCACAGATTCCCAGTTTCTTATTATCTTCTATCCATGAGGTGAAATAGTGCAATCTCCGTGTATAATGCGGCTCTTCCCCACCCTCATAACGGATGAGCTGGAGCTGGTGGCAATAGTCTTCGAAAGTGAGTTTCCCTGCTTTCACGCAACGGTAAAGCGCTAATACAGTCTCCACAAAAGTCGTACAGTCGAGCTGCCGGAGGTTTACGATGAGTCGTTCATTATCGTTAGGTTCAAGCGTATGACTTACATAAGGAATATTCTTAAACTGACGGGCAATGTATAATATAAGGTTCGTGCCAGCGCGTTGCTTACTGGCGTCATTCAGGATCTGCATGACTCGGATGGAATCCTCTTGCTGATATTGAGGCTTCTGTGCAAATGAAGTTATGCAGGCAAACAAACAAACTATGATAATAAAACGTCTCATCTCTTTTTCTTTTTAATGTCGAAATAAAAGCCGCCATAAATATTCAGCGTACCATAGAAATTATTAGTGCGGAAATATTTTGTCTTATAATTGTAGTTGTGCATGATAGCACTAAGACCTGTAAACCACTTTGAGGTGTTGTAAACCAATCCTAAACGAGCAGTTACATCGAATGTGATATTCCCCAAAGAAATGTTTTTCATCACTTTATAAAACCCTTCCCGATACTTTGATTCGGTCACATTATATGAAAGGCCACCCATTAGGCTCATTCCCAAAAGCAGACAAGGATTAAAGACATGATTATATCCCCAGCCACCCGAAAGCGTAAAGGAACGATAATGCACTCCACTCAACTGGGCTCCATCAGATAAACCCTCCTCAATACCACTAACACTTTCACTAATCTGAGTGATGAAATCCAGGTAGTCTATATTGAATTTGTGATGAGAATAGCCAATACCAGCCATTGCAGATGCCGCACTTCGCTTTTGCCGCGTGCTTTGGCTGAAAGCCGCAGGATAGGAAAACTTATGATGATTCAGAATATAGTAAATGTTGAAACCAGCCGTGTGTTCTGAAAGTGCTGAAAGAGGCTGACCATTCAATGGCGAGGTATCAATCATTTGGTCTTTCAGTTTCAAGTGCCTGATCTTAAAGTTACTACCGTTATCAATATAATAGAGGTCGAGTCCTATTTGATTGCTATATAAACTCAGGTCAATATAGGTTCCGTTGGTTGATTTAAAAAGACTCTTCACATCGACAGTAGTTCCCAGAAAGAGCCATTTCCACCCGAAATAAGGGCCTAGTTTAAAAACCACATCGGGAGAAAGTGTCAATCTGTCACCAGACTGCATCACTACGTTTGTATATTGATACACTTGAGTATGTTGCACCATTGCCGTAAAGTCATACTGCTGTGGCTCAATGTAATTGGTGTCTTTCTTACTAAAGGAACGTAAGATGACGTCCAATTTTTGATTCAGCTTCTGCAAGAAAGTCGGTTTCTTAACGGCCACACTGTCCATTGAAGCATCATCATCCAATTGGGTGCCGTCAAACGTTTCACCCAGACATGTCATAGATGAAGCTAAAAACAGAAGGATACAGAAAATACTTTGTCTCACAACTCGTTTAGAATTTTCCAAGAATACGATCCAATACCCAATTGACAGGCGTAGCAGAAAAGCTGGTTGAAGTGCATACATCAAGGCCTTGCAGATCACGAATGACACTCGTTATTATAGGCAGTTGTACATAAGGAGGATTAGGAACGGTAATACTCGAAGTCCCTTCACTAGTAACCAGTTGAATCGGGTCAAAATTAAAAACCGAGAAACTGAGCATGCCCTCAGTTCCAATCACTTCGATGCAATCCTCTTCAGCAGACTGGTGTCCCACAAAACACCATGAGCCAGAACCAGGAACTCCGTTTTCAAACATGAAACATGCACTTATACTATCTTCTGCTCCATAGAATCCGCCACGGTTCGTACTAATGCCTGAAGCTTCCGTAATAACTCCAAAAATATCCTGCAGCAAATCCAACTGATGAGGAGCCAGATCATAGAAATAGCCACCGCCGGCAATCTCAGGCTGCAGACGCCAAGGCAGATTCTCATGTGAGGAATAGTCGAGATCGCGTGGAGGAACAGAAAGGCGAATCTGTACATTCGTTATCTTGCCGATAACACCATCTAATATGATACTTTTCACACGCTGGAAATATGGCAGATAGCGACGATAATAGGCCACATAACAAGGCACGCCTGTCAATTCACTCACTCTATTGATGCGTGCACACTCATCATAGCTGCTTGCCAATGGTTTTTCCACATACACAGGCTTGCCCGCATGCATCGCCATGATAGCGTAAGTGGCATGGGATGAAGGTGGGGTGGCAACATAGACCGCATTGATATCTGGATCGTTAATGATTTCCTGAGCATCGGTGTACCATTTTGGTACATGATGACGCTCTGCATAAGATCGCGCCCTGTTTTCCGTACGGCTCATCACGGCTACAACTCTCGAACCTTCAACTTCATTGAAAGCAGGTCCTGACTTCTTTTCTGTCACTTCACCGCAACCGATGAATCCCCAATTAATCTCTTTCATTATTCTCCTTCCGTTAATTTAACCTTACTTATTTCGTGTGCAGCCTTACGCTCTTCCTCACGTGTTTCAATTGTGCCATACATATAATAGCAAACGAAAACAACATATACAATCACAAAAGTCAGCACAAAATAGGTTGCCGCAAAGACGGCATACACCAACCATGGGAAAGATGACGGAAGTCCCGATGGGTCACCCATGGCAACTCCGTTCAATGAAAGAACCGAAGCCATCACAATGACGATCATGGGCAGGCAAACCACAACTGAAATCAATGTTACGATCAAAATTAGAAGAAGCGTCGTTGCGAAGATGTAGCCCCAACGGCGCATACCAACACAAAAGCCTTTTACAACCAGATTTTTGAACGTTGATTTCGCATCTGCCACATATTTGGTGAATACATATATATATGGTAGAAGCAACAACGTCAACACCAATGACACCAAACCAACAACAGCCATAATCTTCAGCGAAGCCCATGAAATCTGTTCCATGGTCAACTGAGCATCTACAGGTGCACCTTTCGGCCGAGGATCGAATGCGAAGAAGGCACCTAGCCATACCAATCCGATTATAATACCTACGACAAAACTCAGAACGAAAATCCATATGAACAGTTTCAAGACACGCTTCAAATTCCACTTCCAACTTTCATCATTGATAAGCTGGGCAATACGAACCCAAAGCATAATCTCCGCTACAATTGTAAGGAGGATAAAAGGTATTGACCACCAACTAAAACCACCGTCAACTTGCCGTGCAGACATATTGAGTACATACATAAAAGGAGCTAAAAGTGAAAAGACCAGAGCTTCCTTCCATATATGTTTGAAAATGCGTTGAAAATGAGTCAGATAAACGGAGTAAGCCACTTTCAGTGTTGCTCCTAATCCCCTATTCTTATGCAATTCCTCGTGAATAATACTTTCCATCGTATAATTATATTTTTCTACAAAGATACAGCAAAAAACAAAAATATGGAGAATTAAAGGATTAAAAAAATAAAAATACGTATCTTTGCACACGGATTGCAAAATGATTCATACAATGAAACCGCAAAAGATACTTTTCATCGACCGCGACGGCACACTCATCGAAGAACCTGCCGATGAACAAATTGATGCTTTTGAGAAGCTGAAGTTCGTAAAGGGAATGATACGCAACCTGGCTTTTATCCGTGAGAAACTGGATTTCCGTTTCGTCATGGTGAGTAATCAGGACGGATTGGGAACGGATTCTTTTCCTGAGGAAACTTTCTGGCCTGTCCACAATTTCATTCTCCAAACGCTGGAAGGTGAAGGTATCACTTTTGACGACCAGAAGATTGATCCGCATTTTCCTGAGGACAATCATCCAAACCGCAAGCCTGGAATCGGGATGCTGACAGAGTATATCAACAATCCTGACTACGACATTGCGGGAAGCTATGTGATTGGAGACCGCGAAAGTGATGAACAGCTTGCCCAGAACCTGGGTTGTAAGGCTTTAATCCTTGGTAAAGATGGAATGACATGGCCAAAGATTGCGGAGTTACTTTTTGCCGGTGAACGAACGGCTCAAGTGCGTCGTACTACGAAGGAAACGGATATTGACATTCGTCTGAACCTTGATGGAACCGGTAAATGCAACATTGAAACAGGTCTCGGATTCTTCGACCACATGCTGGAACAAATCGGCAAACATGGTATGATAGACCTCTATATTCACACCAAAGGTGACCTTTATGTTGATGAGCACCACACGATTGAAGATACGGCTATTGCTCTTGGTGAGTGTATTCTCAAAGCATTAGGTGACAAGCGTGGCATTGAACGTTACGGTTATTGTCTGCCTATGGACGACTGTCTTTGTCAGGTGGCTCTTGATTTTGGCGGACGTCCCTGGCTTGTATGGGATGCTGAATTCCATCGTGAAAAGGTTGGTGAAATGCCCACAGAGATGTTCCTCCATTTCTTTAAGAGTCTCTCTGATGCGGCTCGCATGAACCTCAATATCAAAGCGGAAGGCGAAAATGAGCATCACAAGATAGAGGGGATTTTCAAAGCCTTGGCTCGTGCTTTGAAAATGGCAGTGAAACGCGATATTTACAAATTTGAACTTCCCAGCACTAAGGGATTATTGTAAGCCAAAACCGGGTTTGTCTAAATGCCATTTAAGCATCGTCTAAATGGCATTCTTACGTTGCTTAAATGCCATTCTTGCAACGCTTAAATGGCATTCTTACAACGCATGCTTAAAATGTGTAAAGATTTTTCTGGATAATACGAAAAATGCCCTATTCTATCAATATACTCGAGGTCCGAAAATGGTGGTTCCCACACGAACCATGGTAGAACGACATTCCACGGCAATGGGATAATCATGACTCATACCCCAGGAACGCTCACAAAAAGCATCATCATCCTTGAAATACTTTTCCTTCACTTCATCGAAGAAATCAGCAGCCGACATCATTTCCGAACGTATCTGATTCTCATCGTCCACATACGAAGCCATCATCATCAGCCCACAAATCTGCACATGCTCTAAAGAACGCCATTCACCACCATCAAGCAATTCACGGCAAGCTTCAAAAGTAAGTCCGTATTTAGTTTCTTCCTCTGCGATATGGAGTTCGAGCAACACCTTGATGACTCTATTATTCTTGGCTGCCTGCTTATCGATTTCCTTTAGCAGTTTCAAGGAATCAACAGCTTCCACCATCTGTATATAAGGTGCGATGTATTTCACCTTATTAGTTTGCAAATGACCTATAAAATGCCACTCAATATCCTTGGGCAGGGATTCAACTTTCTGACGGAGTTCCTGCTCATGGCTCTCACCAAATACCCGCTGTCCTTCCTCATAGGCAGCCATGATATATTCGTTGGGATGGAATTTGCTGATGGCAACTAATTTCACCCCAGCAGGCAAATCGCCCAACACCTTTCGCAGATTTTCCTTTACGTCGTACATGTGTGATTCAGAATTTCGTTACAAGATGCGAGCGTTACGCTTTAATCTTGGTTGTATGTTCAAAGACGTCCATGATGGCGGTCTCGGCAACACTTGCAATCACATAGTCGATCATCGTAGTGCCCATGACCTCTTCTATGTTCTTAACAGCTTGCATGAAATTGCCAGCTTGTACAAGATAATACACATTCGAACGCTTCTCTTTTTCCGTCTTCTCATCGAGTGTAATGAACTGAAGCTTAGCCTTATACCATTTGTCAGCTGTGTCCAGATCACTAAAGAATATCTCTTTGTAGGAGGCTTCGGCAATTCCCTTCACATCGAACTCACCACTCACGTAGCTCGACATTTCCTCCGTGATGCGCTCTTCGGCTTCCGTGAAGCTCAAGGCGTCCACCACATAGGTTTCAGGAACGGGCTTCATCGTGCCGTCCTCCATCATTTTATCATACTTTACCTTCGTTTCAAACCACTTTGATGCAATACTTCTCATTTTCGTTTTTGTTTCTATTGTTTGTTTCTATTGTATTCTGCTATTAAATCGAGGAACATCAGCGGATCACGCTGAATCTTGTCCCACATCTTCTGGCCACCTTTCAATACACGCTTATCGAGATACTCCACAAGTCCTTTATATTCGGTCTTCTTATAACGGATGCGCATGGCATTCAGGGAAATCACATTGCCCGTCATGAAAGGAATGACCACATCTTCACCTGCCAACTTTACACCGAAGATAGTACTTACCGTTAAAGAACCTAACTGCATCTTCTGACTGTCCACACCATTCCACCAATAAATGGTTCCTGCATCAGTAGTTCCTTCCAAATGCACAAACTGTCGTTTCAATTTGTTGGGATAGAAAGTGGAAGGATTGGCCACATCGGCAGTAATCACATTCTCATTTAGTGTGCTTTCCGGATTCTTCATCACAAAGTCGATGGCTTTCACTTCATCCGCGGTGTATTCCTTTTCTTTGCCGTTTTCCATCATACGGAATTTGCGGTTCATCACCTTAAAGCCGCCGCCATCACTCCAATAACGGGTAACAAACCCGTCTTTCACCGTTCCGTCATTCATCGTCACTTTCACATGACTCATTTCCGATTGCTGGGCATGAGCTTTCAGCGGTGAAAGCAAAAGGCCGATAGTGACCATCAAGCCATAAACAAACATATTACGGGCAGTCTCACCAAGAATCTTGTTGAGTTCACGCCCATGATTGATTTTCTTCATCTTTTTAAAAGTCATGAGATGCAGAGAAACATAAAGTATTGGAAGAACGGCAGCAAAAGGATGGCCATACCAGATAAAGACGAAGCCCAGAATGAAGGCAAAAAGTCCTGCCCATAGATACATCTGTTCGCCCCCGCGCTCTCCTATCCTGACAACAAGTGTTTTCTTTCCTGCACGTTTGTCATTTTCGCGGTCACGGTAGTTATTGATGAGTAGCAGCGTGTCAATAACAAAGCCACAAGCAATAGAAGCGACAAAGACTTCTGTTGTAACTGTGTGCATCTGAATAAAATAGGTAACACATACAGGCACTATTCCAAAAAAAACAAGTACCAGCAAATCGCCTAACCCCAAATAGCTGAGATGAGTTGTATAAAGGAAACAGAAAAGCACGCATAGCAAACCGATGGCAATCATCTCCCAACCTCCATAATAGATAAGCGGGAGACCAATGACGCAACCTATCAAAGTGGTAATTGCCATTGCCACACGCATAGCCTTTGCCGTCACCCAGCCTTGTGCACATGCGCGTTTGGGACCAAGACGGGTTTCATCGTCTGTTCCCTTCATGAAATCGAAATAGTCGTTAACGAAGTTAGCATCAATCTGCATCACAAAAGCAAAGAGAATGCACAAAACGGCAGGAATCCAAAGAAACGGATGTTCCGCAGAACGGTCAACCCAAGCCAATGCCAAGCCGATCATTACCGGAACGGCAGCACCCGACAAGGTTTTGGGACGAGCTGCCAACAGCCACGCCTTCCCCGAATTCAGTCTTACTTTATCTTCGTTCATCCTAATTTCTCATTTTCAAATAAAAACCTTGCAAAGTTAAACATTTCTCAGTATATTTGCAAAAAAAAGAGCAATTAATGGAAAATAACGTTAGCCTTGACCTCATGGAATTCATAGAGCAGAAAATTCTGCCTCGCTATGTTGAGTTCGATAAAGCCCATAACCTCGCTCATGCTAATGGAGTCATCCGTCGTTCGCTGGAAATTGCAAGGCGTGTAGGTGCCGATTTGAACATGGTTTATGCCATTGCCGCCTATCATGATTTGGGGTTGGAAGGACCACGTGCCATTCATCATCTCACGAGCGGAAAGATACTCATGGCTGATGCCCGTCTGAAGAAATGGTTTTCTCCAGAGCAGTTGAAAATCATGAAAGAGGCTGTTGAAGATCATCGTGCATCAGCCAGTCATTCTCCCCGAAGCATTTACGGGAAAATAGTTGCAGAGGCCGACCGTGACCTGGATCCCACTACTGTTTTCCGCCGGACCATTCAGTTTGGTCTTTCCCATTATCCGGAGAAATCAAAGGAGGAACAATGGCGGCGTTTCATGGCTCACATGGACGAAAAATATTCTGTACACGGCTACATTCGTCTTTGGATGCAAGGATCACCCAATGAAGAAAAACTCAATGAAATACGCCGTTTGATTGCGCAGCCAGTAGAACTCCGCAAGATTTTTGACAGCCTTTTTGAGGAAGAGACTACTGCATGAAGTACATATAATATATGTACGCGAGAACTGCTATGAGCGCAATCATAATGATTGACTTCAGCAGGCAGCTAACTACTTTTTTCAGTAGAACAAAAGCTATCACAATCACCACGAGGGCAAAAATGAAATAAGTATAGTCTTGCATATCGTACTTTTCTTATTAAAATTGTTCTTATTTAAATAAATCGGTAAAAGCTTTGGGGAATGGAGTCTCGAATTCCATGCGTTCATGCGTTACGGGATGTTCAAAACATAGCAGAAAAGCATGAAGACAAAGACGCCCGATAGGGTCATCTCCATTACCATATTTCGAATCCCCACAAACGGGATGTCCAAGGTCTGCAGAATGAACGCGAATCTGATTCTTGCGTCCTGTTTCCAATTTGTATTCCACTAATGAGAACTCCCTGGAACGGTCAAGGGTGAAATAATGGGTGATAGCAAGTTTGCCACCATTGTCAACAGGCGACGAATAGGTGATGTAAGCCTTGTTGTCCTTCAAGTAACTTTGAATGGTTCCGCTATTCTCTTCCATCTGTCCGCTAACAACGGCAACATATCGACGGTCGTAAACAATCTCATGCCAGGCATGTTCCATCGCTTGTTCTGTTTGCATATCCTTCGCATAAACCATCAGACCACTTGTATCACGATCCAACCGATGAACCACATGTGCCGTGCAATTCTGACGAGTCTTGCGGAAATAATCATCAAGCACGGACTTTACATTCAATGACGAATGACCAGCAGCCATGGAGAGAATACCTACTTGTTTCTCAACGACCACAAGCCAACGGTCTTCATATACAATCCGCACGTAACGACTCCGTAAAACTTCGATGTTCTTCTTCGAACGACTAACGGCCACTTTCATGCCAGGCTTTAACGGATAATCAAATTGCGTGATTTGTTTGCCGTTAACAATAATGCCACGGCCTTGGAGGGTCTGCTTGATTTTAGAACGACTCAAGGTCTTAACATGTTCCAACAGATACTCCAGTAAGGGCTGTTCCTTTTCAACTATAAAGGTCTCATAGTCACCTTGGCGGTTAAACGGATTACTATTTCTCATGGATCTTCAGTTTACCATTTTCAATATCAACACGAGTTTCCCCACCCTTCTTTAGTTTGCCAAAGAGTATTTCGCGCATCAGCAAGGGCTTCAGTTGTGAGGCAATTACGCGATCCATCTCACGGGCACCATACTCTTTAGTGAATCCCTCACTGAGCAGATGCTTTCTGGCTTCTGCGGAGAGCTGCATTGTGACATTCTTTAAAGTGAGTTTTTCCTGAAGCTCGCGGAGTTTCTTATCAAGTATCATCCCCGCCATCTTGAGGTCCATATCGTGGAAGACAACAGTACCAGAAAGACGGTTGATAAACTCAGGTTTAAAAGTTTTCTTAACCTGACGGAGCATCGCAGCACCACGACTGGTATTTGCTTCAAAACCTACAGCCTGACCTGCATATTGCGCTCCAGCATTACTGGTCATAATGAGTACCACATTTCGGAAATCGGCCTTGCGGCCCTTGTTGTCGGTAAGTGACGCATAGTCCATTACCTGCAGGAGAATGTTGTAGATGTCCTGATGAGCCTTCTCAATCTCATCGAGGAGTAACACGCAGTTGGGTGTCTTGCGAATAGCATCGGTGAGTAGTCCGCCGTCCTCATAGCCGACATAGCCTGCAGGAGAACCGATGAGCTTAGCCACAGTATGCTTCTCTGTATATTCGCTCATATCAAAGCGTACCAATTGGATTCCTAACTCTTGTGCTAAAACCCGAGCCACTTCGGTTTTTCCAACACCCGTAGGTCCTACAAAGAGAAGAGAGGCTAACGGTTTGTTCTCATCGAGAAGTCCAGCTTTCGACATTTGAACTGCTTCCACTACTTCGCGCACAGCTTCGTCTTGTCCGTAGATACGGGCCTTGATGCGCTGTTCGAGAGATTCGAGTGCATGGTTGTTGTCTTCCTTAAGAGCAACTGCATCTACCTTGCAAATGCGTTGTAGAATGTCGTTAATAAGCGCCTTATCCACATATTGCGTCTTCTTGTCGGTGGGATGAATCTCACGAAATGCGCCAGCTTCATCGATAAGGTCAATGGCCTTGTCAGGAAGGAATCTCTCATTAATATACTTGGCACTTGACTCCACCGCATAGCGGATAGCGTCTTTCTTATATTTCACGTGATGGAAGTTCTCATATTGTTTCTGTATTCCCTGAATGATATGAATGGTCTCTTCAATAGAAGGTTCCAAAATATCAATCTGCTGGAAACGGCGTACAATGCCACGGGACTTGGAGAAATAGCGGTTGTATTCGTCATAAGTAGTAGAACCGATGAATCTGATATTGCCTTCCTCCATGTAAGGTTTAAGCATATTGGAAGCATCCATCGAGCCGTCGCTGCCACGGCCTGCACCCACCAAATTATGAATCTCGTCGATATAGACAATGGCGTTACCTTCTTTCTGAACACCTTCCATCACCTGTTTGATACGTTTCTCGAAATCTCCACGAAACTGAGTACCTGCCAACATTGTACCAAGGTCCATCTGGAAAACCTTACAGTCTTTCAAACGATCAGGTACATCACCTTTAACAATGCGTGCTGTAAGACCATAGACTAAAGCAGTCTTACCCACGCCAGGCTCACCTACGTGAAGCGGATTGTTCTTATCTTTGCGACAAAGCACTTGAATGGTGCGCTCCAATTCCTTTTCACGTCCGATAAGCGGATGATGCTGAGCTACTGTATCATTAAGACAAGTCACCAATCGTTTCCATTGTTGGCGGTCGTGGCTTTCCTCTTCTTCCGAGTCTTCATTAGCTTCTTCATCCGTGTCTTCATAATTGGAAATGAGATCGCCCATAAACTCGTCCACATTTTCACCGAGTTCTTTCTTCAACATATACGCAGCCCAAGAGTCATCGAGTCCAAGAAGTGCCCTCGTCAGATGAGGAACATCTAATTTCTCTGCACTTGAATAGGCCACGTTTTTATATGCAGCATCGAGAAGCTGAGAAAATTGCATGGAAGTCTCGGGCTGATAAAGCATATCTGAAGGCACCTTCTCCATTTTGTCGAGATAGTCATTGAGTGCTGGAACAAGAGAAATCAAGTCGGCATAATAGTCAATAGCAGCCGCAAAACGGTCTTGTTCGAGCAAGCCATAAAGCAAATGCTCAGGCGTAACGAACTGATGACGCATATCCAAGCACTTATTCATCGTGTCCTGAAGTACCTGGTCAGCGAATTTTGTATACGGTATTTTTGACATAAATGAATTATCTTTCTTTTATTCAGGTTCATAAGTGAGACGCAAGGGAAAACCCTCTTCACGTGCCATCCGCGTAGCCTTCTGCACCTTACTCACCGCAATATCATAACTGTAAATGCCCACGACAGCCTTGTCTGAATGATGGACCTGAAGCATCAAGGCTTCAGCTTCCACCTTATTTTTAAAGAAGACTTCCATCAGAATCTTCACAACAAATTCCATTGAAGTGAAATCATCATTAAATATGGTCACCTTATAGCGTTTGGGTTCCCTCAAGTCCGTATGGCTCCTCTCTTTAATGCTCGACTGTTCTTTTGGCATTGCTTTCTATTGTTTTGCTTACAAAGGTAAGCATAATTTTCAATTTCCACTTCTTCTTTCTGAAGTTTTTTGCTATCTTTGCAGAACTTATGATTGTACAACTTGACAATGATCTATGGTTTCCTGACCCTCGCTTTGGTGAAGAAGACGGACTTTTTGCAGTAGGCGGTGACTTGAGCGTTGACCGTTTGCTGCTGGCTTACAATTACGGAATCTTCCCCTGGTATAGTTTCCGTGACTATGACGAGCCTCATTGGTATTGTCCGATGAAACGATTCGTCATCTTCCCTAATGAGATACACATTTCCCACTCTATGCGCACACTAATCAATAAACAGCGCTATAAAGTTACCTTTAACCGTGACTTTGAGGGTGTTATTAATAATTGTAGCCGTTTGCGATTTGAGGAAGATGGGGCATGGCTAGGAGAAGAAATGATTAAGGCTTATACGGAACTTCATCGACAAAACCTGGCAGCAAGTGTAGAAGTATGGGATAAAGACAAACTAGTAGGTGGACTCTACGGTGTTACCATCGGACGAGTTGTTATCGGTGAAAGTATGTTCTCGTTGGTACCCAGCGCGAGTAAACTAGCACTTATTTCACTTGCACAAGCCTTGGAAAAAGGTGGCGGAAAAATGATTGACTGCCAACTAGAAACGCCCCACCTAAAGAGTATGGGAGGGCGTTATATTAGTTACGATGAATATCTGAAAATTCTTCACGAAAAATGAGAGTTCTGACTATTGAACAACTTTATAGCGTATACGAAAGCTCTTTTGGTGTTCATCCCAATTAGTACCCAGCATTTCAAAGCGCCCTATTTGCGAAGTGCTGCGCACATGCTTACCAATACAAGGACAAACATCATAATCACCAATACGTACAAGTCGTATTGTTTCTGAAGCATCTTCAGGAAGACGATCGAGTGAAAGCCGAGATTCAGGACTATCAGGTTCTGCTTCCATGACCATTCTTACCAATTCAGAACGAGTCATAAACTCAAAAGTAACCGGAAGATCCTGTTCAATGAGTTCATTCATCTGACGTTCGATTTCCCGTTCTTCCTTGCGGTCTGGCTTATGGTCAAGAACATATGAGATCTTACTCTTTTTCCTTTCCACGTGGGCATTTCGTGAACGCTCACATCCGAACATTCTCATCATCAGCTGATTGAGCAGATGTTCAGCAGTATGGGCTGGTGGGAACTCGTCCTTGTTGTGGTCGTTTAACTCGTAGTCTTCCATAAATGCATTAAAATTTTAGAACCATGGCACCCAAAGCGGGAATCGTAATCGGAAATTCAACGTCAGGAGTTAGCTCAAAGAAACGAGCCTCTTTAGTCAGTAAATCCGTAGCCAGAATATCCCCTGTAGGTATTCCCAGGAAATCAATGGCATGTTTTGGAATATTCACATAGGCCGTACGTGACTCTTCACCAAAATTCACGATAATAAGAATCGTATCAGTAGCAGCCTTTCGCAGGAAGGCAAAAAGATGCTGACGATCAAAGCAAACACTCTGAGCATACATCAAATCGTAGAATTGTCCTTCACGAATGGCTCTTTCATGAAGAGCAAGATTCAGAATTTGCTTATACTGTTGTTCTAACGCTTTCTCTGTAGTCGTTAGTTTACGACGCTGATAATAGCCGCGACGAATAGTGTCCACGCACCAATAGTCGAAAATGGTTGTACGTCCATCCACACCAGAGAATCCTTCCTTGTCCATTCCACGCTCACCGAATTCCTGTCCTGCGTAAATCATTACCGGATTCTGTTGCAGCCAAGCGCTGACCATCATTCCCGGAATACCCTTACGAGCGTCTCTTGCAAAGAAATCAGAAGCCAACCGTTGTTCATCATGATTTTCCAGGAAGTAAAGCATGTGATTGCGAATATCGTCTGTTGCCTGCCATTCATAGGTAATGGAAGAAGCAGGACGATTGCCACAAATCACATCCCTGACACAATCGTACATTCCCACTTTGTCATAGAGCAGATCAAAACCAGCACCTAAATAATTACGGTATTCTCTCGGATTATAGACCTCCCCAATAAACTGAACATCAGGGAAACGGTATTTCACCTTATCAGTAGCCCAAGCCCAGAATGCAGTGGGAACCATCTCTGCCATATCGCAACGAAAGGCGTCTATACCTTTCTTTGCCCAGAACAGCAGAATATCGGTCATCTTATCCCATGTGTTAGGAATAGGGTCAAAATGTTCCGAGCGACCACCCGCATCACAATAATCTATACCGTAATTTAGTTTCACTGTTTCATACCAGTCATTACGAGTAGGATGAGAGGAAAAACGGTCATTACCTGTTGCTTTAGCTGGTATTTCCTTATAGGTTTGCTCTGGGCGGAAATCGGTAAGGTCAAGAGGTTGATCCCAACAATAATAGAAATTGTTTTGCGTGGAAAAATGCCAACTTTGATTGTCATCCTCACCCAAATCCTTCACATGTTCAGGCTTTGCAATGCTATAATACTGACGGGCGACATGATTAGGAACAAAATCCATTACCACTTTCAATCCTGCCTTGTGAGTACGGTCAATGAGAGCCTCCCACTCTTCCATGCGGTTCTTCACATTGGTAGCGAGATCGGGGTCTATATCATAGTAGTCACAAATAGCATAAGGAGAACCGGCAATGCCCTTCACCACATCAGGATGTTGACGTGGAATGCCGTAACGGGAATAATTAGTAGCAGTTGCATGACGGATAACGCCCGTGTACCACACGTGCGTTACCCCTAAGTCTTTGATTCTCTTAAGAACCTTAGTATCAATATCATTCAGCTTTCCAGTTCCGTTCTGAGCCAGAGTACCCCATTCTTTACAATTAGTATTCTGATTTCCGAACAGGCGTGTGAAAACCTGATATATAACTGTCTTCATTATACGACGCCGTGCGCAGAAACCTCGCGATTGATTTTAACAATCATTCCCTGCAGGGCTTTTCCAGGACCACATTCTGTGAAATCATCAGCACCATCTGCAATCATGTTCTCTACACTTTGAGCCCAACGAACACTACTAGTCAGCTGAGCAATGAGGTTCTGTTTAATTTCTACAGGATCAGTATGAGGCTTTCCGTCCACGTTCTGATAAACGGGGCACTTGGGTTCCTTAATCTCTGTTGCCTCAATAGCTGCCTGAAGTTCGTCCTTGGCAGGCTGCATCAGCGGAGAGTGGAAAGCACCACCTACTTTCAGCGGCAAAGCTCGTTTTGCACCAGCGGCCTTCAGCTTCTCACAGGCCTCATTGATAGCTTCAATATTGCCGGAGATCACCAACTGTCCAGGACAATTATAGTTAGCGGGCACTACAACACCCTTACCTTCTTTTGACACTTCCTCACAAATCTGCTCGATTGTCTCGAAGGGTAATGCTATGATAGCGGCCATTGTAGAAGGTGCAGCCTCGCATGCCTTCTGCATAGCCATGGCACGTGCATAAACAAGTTTCAATCCATCCTCGAACGAAAGAGCCCCGGCAGCCACAAGTGCTGAGAACTCACCCAATGAATGACCAGCGGTCATAGCGGGCTGGAAGGCATCACCCATGCAAAAGGCACTAATCACACTATGCAGGAAAACAGCAGGCTGAGTAACCTTTGTCTGTTTCAGTTCATCATCTGTTCCACTGAACATAATGTCGGTAATACGATAACCGAGAATTTCGTTAGCCTTCTCAAAAAGTTCTTTTGCTAATTCGTTGTTGTCGTACAGGTCTTTACCCATACCCACAAATTGAGCTCCCTGTCCGGGAAATACAAATGCTTTCATTTTAACTTACAATTATTTTACCTTAAAAAATTTAATCCAATAAAGTGGTGGAACGCACACGTGAAAGCGTTTCAGGTGTCATCTGCAGATAACTGGCGATGTAAACCAGCGGAGCCCTAAGGGCAATCTGTGGAGAAAGCTTACACATGCGGCGATAACGGTTCTCAGCACTTTCGAAGCGAACCAAGTCGGCATGAACCTGTGAAAGAATCAGACTTTCTTCCAGAATCTTACGGTAGAGAATCTGTATGTTCACATTATGGAGAGCAACCTCTTCCAGCCTCTTTTTCGGCAGTTCATAGATGATGGCGGGCTCCAATGCCTCTATCTGGAGAAGTGACGGCTGCTCCTTGAAAAGGCTCTCAATACTCATCATGATTGTCCCTTCCACAGCGAGATACTCCGTTACCTCCTTATTATTTTTATAATAGAACTCACGAACAAGTCCCTTTTCAATGTAAATTATGCTCTTACACACATCGCCTTCAGCCAGAATCATTTCGCCTTTGGCATATTTCTTAGGTACGAGCACGCTTTCTAAAATGTCCAATTCATCATGCGACATCGTGCTGTACTTACGTGCTAGTTCTCTGGCAACGTCTCGTGTTGTGGTTTGCAATTCTTTCATTGTTTCGGATAATTAGTTATAGTTGATGTAATATGTTTGCTTTTATATCTTAATCAAGTTTGAGAACAGCAAGGAAGGCCTTCTGTGGAACCTCCACATTACCAATCTGCTTCATACGTTTCTTACCCTTCTTCTGCTTTTCGAGCAACTTACGCTTACGGCTCACATCACCTCCATAGCACTTCGCCGTTACATCCTTGCGGACCTGCTTCACGGTTTCACGTGCAATAATTTTGGCTCCTATAGCTGCCTGAATGGCAATATCAAACTGTTGACGCGGAATAAGTTCTTTCAACTTCTCGCACATACGGCGACCGAAAGTAACAGCATTGTCCTGATGGGTCAGAGTACTCAACGCATCTACAGGCTCACCATTGAGCAGAATGTCAAGTTTGATAAGTTTCGAAGGACGGAAACAGTCCACATGGTAATCAAAAGAAGCGTAACCCTTTGAAATACTCTTTAGCTTATCATAGAAATCAATCACAATCTCACCAAGCGGAATCATGAAATAGAGTTCCACACGGTTGCCTGAAACATATTCCTGCTTAATCAGTTCACCACGCTTGTCCAGGCAGAGTTTCATAATCGGACCGATATAAGTAGAATCCGTAATGATGGAAGCGCGTATATAAGGTTCCTCAATATGATCAATCAAAGTCTGATCTGGAAGACCAGAGGGATTATGCACTTCTTTCACCCCGCCCTGCTTGTCGTAAACCATATAGCTTACGTTTGGCACAGTCGTAATGACGTCCATATTAAACTCACGGTCAAGACGCTCCTGCACGATTTCCATGTGAAGCAATCCGAGAAATCCGCAACGGAAGCCAAATCCAAGAGCCACAGAAGACTCTGGCTGGAAAGTGAGCGAAGCATCGTTAAGCTGAAGCTTTTCCAAAGAAGCACGAAGGTTTTCATATTCCGTAGGATCAATGGGATAAACACCTGCAAAGACCATCGGCTTCACTTCCTGGAAACCTTCAATAGCTTTATCGCAAGGACGTGAAATATGCGTAATGGTGTCACCAACCTTCACTTCCTTCGCATCCTTAATACCGCTGATAATGTAGCCTACCTCACCCGTGGAAAGTTCATTCTTCGGAACCATGTCCATTTTCAAAACACCCACTTCGTCAGCATCATATTCCATTCCCGTGTTAAAGAACTTTACTTTGTCTCCCTTACGAATACTTCCGTTCAGAATTTTAAAGTAAGCAATAATGCCACGGAAAGAATTGAAAACAGAGTCGAAAATCAAGGCCTGTAAAGGAGCCTCGGGATTACCTTCGGGATGTGGAATACGCTCAACCACAGCTTTCAGAATATCCTCAACGCCTTCACCCGTCTTACCGCTGGCACGCAAAATGTCCTTACGGTCACAACCGAGCAGCTCAACAATTTCATCCTCAACTTCATCAGGCATAGCCGAAGGCATATCTATCTTATTGATAACAGGAATGATTTCCAAGTCGTGATCAATAGCCATATATAGATTTGAAATTGTCTGCGCCTGCACGCCCTGTGTGGCATCAACCACAAGCAAAGCACCTTCGCAGGCAGCAATAGAACGCGAAACCTCATAAGAGAAATCCACGTGTCCCGGGGTGTCAATGAGATTCAACAGGTATTTCTCTCCCTGGTATTCGTATTCCATCTGAATAGCATGGCTTTTGATGGTAATACCGCGCTCTTTTTCCAAATCCATATCATCAAGCATCTGACCCTCCGTAATCTGGATGGTCTTCGTAAATTCCAGGAGACGATCAGCAAGCGTTGACTTTCCGTGGTCGATATGGGCGATGATACAGAAGTTTCTTATATGTTGCATACAATCTTTCTCACTTTTAAGTTGCAAAAATACTAAATTTCCGCCTTTTTCCGACATTTTATCGGCAATTTTTTGTTAATCAATAGAAAATTTCTAATTTTGCAACAATTATGAAGAAGATTTTTTTAATTGTTGTAGCAGCCTTAACACTTACGGCTTGTCACGAGAATCTTGATGAGCGGGCTGCCCGCGAGGCTCAAGAGTTCACCAAAAAGTCCTGTCCAATGGAGATTTCGGAGGGTATTACTATTGATAGTATGACCTTCGACATGAAGACGCAGACGGTTTTCTACTACTATGTGTTGGACGGTGTTCTTGACACGACTCTTAGTGAGGAATTGCAAGAAAAGACGAAGCAGATGATGCTTGACGGGGTGAGAAATACGCCTTCCCTGAAAGGGTACAAAGATGCAGGCTACAATTTCCGCTATGTCTTCCGCTCGCATAAGGACAAAAAGAAAGTCCTCCTTGATTACGTTTTCACCAAGAAGGACTATTAAATCTCTTTTCTAAAGCCTAATTTACTCTTCTGGGAGTTCCTCGGGCTTCATGTTTGTGTAAACTGTCTGAACGTCGTCAAAGTCCTCCAGACGCTCTACCATTTTGTCAATGGTTTCACGCTGTTCAGGAGTTACATCCTTCAGATCGTTAGGAATACGGGTGAACTCAGCACCGGTTACTTCAAAACCATTCTCCTCCAGATGCTTCTGAATAGCGCTGAATGAAGAAGGATCGCCATAGATGGTGATGCTGCCTTCTTCCTCGTCCTCGTCAAACTCATCCTCCACGCCATAGTCAATCAGGTCGAGAATCAGTTCATCCATGTCGAGACCGTCCTTCTTCTTGAAGGTAAACACACTTTTGTGGTCGAAGAGGAATGACAGAGATCCCTGAGTTCCGAGGTTTCCATTGAACTTGTTGAACACCGAACGAACATCGCCTACGGTACGGGTGGTGTTGTCAGTCAGCGTCTCCACAAAGATAGCCACACCATGAGGGCCATAACCTTCATAGTTCACTTCCTTGTAGTCGCTCTGGTCCTTACCCATAGCGTTCTTGATGGCACGCTCGATATTGTCCTTCGGCATGTTCTCACGCTTGGCATTGGCAATACAGGCACGGAGTGCAGGGTTCATGTCGGGTTCAGGACCGCCAGCCTTCACGGCAATAGCGATCTGCTTACCAATCTTCGTAAATGTCTTGGCCATGTGGCCCCATCGCTTTAGCTTAGCAGCTTTACGATATTCAAATGCTCTTCCCATAATATTTTTATTATTGTTGTTTTAGACGGATAGACGGATTGCCGGATAAAAAGTAGCCGGATAGACACCCAGTTATCTCAGTTCGGCATTAAGCTGCTTCTTGAGGCTCTGGATAATCTTCTGCATCACGGCGTCAATGGCCTTGTCGTTGAGTGTCTTCTGCTCATCCTGAAGAATGAAGTTCACAGCATAGCTCTTCTTGCCAGCAGGAAGATTCTTGCCTTCATAAACATCGAAGAGTTCCACCTTCTTCAGCAACTTGCGTTCAGCAGCATAGGCAATCTGCTCAATGCGGGCGAATTCCACGTCGTTGTCAATCAGCAAAGCCAGGTCACGGCTCACTGCCGGATACTTGGAAATCTCCTTGAAGCCCACCTTCTGCTTGCGGACGGCTTTCATCAACTGAGCCCAATGACAATCAGCGAAATAGACTTCATTATCAATACCGAACTTCTTCTGCAAAGCATGAGTCACAATACCCATCTCTACAAGCATCTTACCGCCACGGTTCTCAATGGCAATACCCTTTGAGAAGATGTTGTTCTGGCTTTCCTTGAACATAATAGCACCGAATGGCAGGCCGATGCGCTTCAGAATATTCAGCACATAAGCCTTCAGCTCATAGAAAGAACTCTGCTCATCAGGATGAGCCCATGAGCCTTCCACACGCTTTCCAGTCACCCAGATTCCCAGATGAGTCTCTTCAGCATAAGCCTTCATAGGATTCTCGAAGTCTGCTTTCTCGTTGAAATGCTGGTAGGTATTGCCGAATTCAAAGAATCTCAGGTTCGGGTTCTTGCGATTGGCGTTATGGGCAATACTCTCCAAACCACCGAAGAGAATAGACTGACGCATCACATTGAGGTCGCTTGAAAGCGGATTCATGATGCGAACCAAGCGGTCTGCAGGATAGCTGTTCAGTTCGTCGTCATAGTATGCCGACTTGCTCAACGAATTGTTCAGAATCTCATTGAAGCCAGCACCAACCAACTGTTCGCCCACCAGATTCTCCAACTTGTGCTTCTGATCTTCCTCACCTTTGATGACGAGGCTCGACTTCAGCTGCTCGGGCATTTCCACATTGTTATAGCCATAGACGCGCAGAATGTCTTCCACAACGTCACAAGGACGCTGCACATCCACACGGTAAGCAGGAACTTCCAGCTTCAAGCCTTCAGCATCTTCAGACTTAATCACCATTTCAAGCGAAGTGACGATGCTCTTGATGGTTTCGTGAGAAATCTCTTTACCAATCAGCTGATGAACGTAATCATATTTCAAATCCACATCAAAGTTTGGAAGCGGCTCGGGATAAACATCCTTGATTTCCATTGAAACCTTACCGCCTGCAAGTTCCTTGCAAAGAATAGCGGCCTGCTTCAGCGCATAAATGGTTCCATTGGGATCAATGCCACGCTCAAAACGGAAGGAAGAATCTGTGGAAAGTCCATGACGGCGCGCACTCTTGCGAATCCAGGTTGGGTGGAAATAAGCTGACTCCAGCACCACATTACGAGTGGTCTCATAAGTACCGCTACCCTTACCTCCAAAGACACCGGCAATACACATTGGCTCCTCAGCGTTGCAGATGGCCAGATCGCGGTCGGAAAGTTTGTGTTCCTCACCATCGAGTGTCACGAAAGGAGTGCCTTCGGGCATGGTTTTCACCACAATCTGATGACCTGTCACCATGTCTGCATCAAAGCAATGGAGAGGCTGTCCGTAAGCCATCATCACATAGTTGGTAATGTCCACAATATTATTAATCGGACGAAGTCCAATCGTGTTGAGTTTATTCTTCAACCATTCGGGCGATTCCTTTACCTCACAATCAGTTACGCTCACACAAGCATAGCGCTTGCAAGCCTCGTTGTTTTCAATGACAACATCAATGGGGAGATCGTGATTGTCAACGGTGAAAGCCTCGCAATCAGGACGATGGAGCGAAGTCTTATAGCCGTTTTGGATGAGCCAGGCATAGAGGTCGCGTGCCACACCCCAATGAGAAAGCGCATCGGCACGATTTGCCGTGATGTCCACTTCAATCAGCCAGTCGCTTTCCAGGTGATAATATTCAGCAGCAGGCTGACCAACGGGTGCATCTTCAGGCAGTACGATGATGCCGCTGTGGTCGTTGCCCACACCAATTTCATCCTCTGCGCAGATCATACCATTACTCTCCACGCCACGAAGCTTTGATTTTTTGATTTGGAATTCTTTGTCACCGTCGTAGAGCACACAGCCCAGATCGGCCACAATCACCTTCTGGCCCGCAGCCACGTTGGGTGCACCACATACAATCTGCTGAGGTTCTCCCTTACCGAGGTCAACGGTCGTCACATGCAGGTGATCGCTATTAGGATGCATTTCGCAGGTGAGCACCTTGCCCACATAGAGTCCTTTCAAGCCACCGCGAATGCTTTGCACTTCTTCAAGAGCGTCCACCTCGAGTCCTTCGGAGGTCAGCGCGTCACAAACCTCCTGTGGAGTCAAATCGAAATCGACATACTCTTTCAACCATTTATAAGAAATATTCATTGCAATGTAATAATATTAATGTCTTTATAAAAGCGGTGCAAAGGTACAAAAAAGAAGTGAAAACAAAATAGTGAAAACAGAAAAAAATGCAATACACCTTTATTTTCTGCGTTATTTAAGGGATATGAGCAAGAAATTAGCCTTTCTCCTTATATTAATTCTGTGTGGACTTCAGGCCGAAGCCCAGACTTTCACCTTGCAGGGCAAAGTGACTGACGACCAGATGAATCCCGTGGAACTGGCGACAGTCAGCGTGGTCTCACAGGGACGTGTGGCCATGACCAACCTTAGGGGTGAATTCGAGATGACTCTTCGTTCCGAAGATTCCGTCGTGGTGAGGTTCTCCATGGTAGGCTATAAGACCAAGACACGCGTGCTGAGAAGGCCTCGCGGCAAGCAGACGCTTCAGATTCAACTCTACGACGACAACCAGCTTTCAGAGGTGACTGTCACCGAGCGACAGCGACAGCACACAGGTACCGAACAGCTTGATATCAAAGATGTTAAGCAAACTCCCTCCGTCACCGGCAACGCCGTGGAAGAGATGATTCAGTCGCAGGCAGGCGTCAGTTCACATTCCGAACTTTCCTCGCAATATAATGTACGTGGCGGCAGCTTCGATGAGAACTCGGTTTATATAAATAATGTGGAGGTTTACCGTCCCTTCCTCGTTCGTAGCGGTCAGCAGGAAGGCCTCTCCATCATCAATCCCGACATGGTGGAAAAAGTAGGTTTCTCCACGGGTGGATTTGAGGCCAAATACGGCGATAAGATGTCGTCGGCTCTCGACATCCAGTACAAGAAGCCGAAGCGCTTTGAAGCCACGCTGACGGGCTCTCTGCTGGGTGCAAGTGCCTATGTAGGTTTCTCCACCAAGAAGTTCTCCTGGAGCAACGGCGTGCGTTATAAAACCAACAAATACCTGTTGGGTTCACTTGATACCGATGGTGAATACAAGCCGAACTTCTTTGACTATCAGACTTATCTCACCTATGAACCCAACAATCGCTGGACTTTCAAACTGATGGGCGACATCTCGCTCAATCACTATAATTTCACACCCAATAGCCGCGAAACCACTTTCGGAACCCTTCAGGACGTGAAATCGTTCAAGGTTTATTTCGATGGTTGGGAAAAAGACGTCTTCCGCACCTATTTCGGAACGGCCTCACTCACCCGCCATTTCGGCGAAAAAACCCATGTTTCATTGCTGGCTTCCGCCTTCCAGACAAACGAACAGGAGCGTTACGACATTCAGGGACAATACTGGCTCAATCAGACGGAAACCTCTGAAAATCTTGGTGTGGGAACCTATATGGAGCACGCCCGCAACTATCTGAAGGCACGTGTGGCCAGCTTTAAGCTGATGTTCCAGCACAAGGCCCGCAAACACGATATAGAGGCTGCTGTGACGTATAAAACAGAACATGTGGAGGAACAGCTCAAGGAGTACGAAATGCGCGATTCCAGCGGCTATTCCATCCCTCATACCGGCAAGGACCTGAAGATGATCTACACCATGAGTGCCCGCAACGAACTCGATGCTAACCGGGTGGAGGCTTATGTGCAGGACACCTACCGATGGAACAATGCAGCTGAGAACACATTCTACACGCTCAACTATGGCGTGCGTTTCAGTCATTGGAATTATACGAAGGAGAGCATCTGCAGTCCTCGTCTCTCATTAGCCATTGTACCAGCTTTCAACAACAATGTCACGTTCCGTTTTGCCACGGGTCTCTACTATCAGGCACCGTTCTTCAAGGAATTGCGTGACACCACCACGCTTGACGGAGTAACTTATGCTTCACTCAACACGAAGGTAAAGAGTCAGCGCTCCATTCATTTCATAGCTGCCTACGACTATCGTTTCCAGATGGTCAACCGACCTTTCAAATTCACGGCTGAAGCCTATTACAAGATGCTCGGCAACCTCGTTCCCTACACGGTGAGCAACGTGAAGGTGGTCTATGATGCTTCCCAGCAATGCAGCGGTCACGCCATGGGAATCGACCTGAAACTCTACGGTGAATTCGTGCCTGGAGCCGATTCTTGGCTGACGTTCTCGTTGATGAACACCCGCATGAAGATCGACGGCCAGAGCATTCCGCTGCCTACCGATCAGCGTTACGGTGTGAATTTGTTCTTCACCGACTTCTTCCCAGGAACCACCCGCTGGAAGATGGCCCTGAAATTTGTGTTTGCCGACGGTCTGCCCTTCGGAGCCCCCCATCGTGCGCTGAGCGACACACCTTACCGTATGCCTGCCTATAAACGAGTGGACATTGGCATGAGTTATCGCCTTGTAAACAACGAAGATCACCATTCCAAGAAGAATCCTTTCCGCAATATTTGGCTCGGAATTGACGGTTTGAACCTCTTTGGCATCAACAATGTCAACTCCTACTATTGGATTACCGATGTCACCAATCAGCAGTATGCCGTACCTAACTATCTGACAGGCAGACAGATAAACGGAAAGGTCACCTTCGAGTTCTAGCAGAAATGCCACAATGCCACAATGCCACATTGCCACATTAAGCATCATTCTGGGTTAGCTGAGCGTAGTGGTTGCAGATTGAAGGAGAATATAGCAGAAATGTTATAGATTATAATGTTAAATAATATTATTATAATATATAATATATTATATATTATAATAATTATAGTACTCTACACGAATCCCCGAAAGTCGGAACCACCTTAATGTGGCAAAGTGGCAAAGTGGCGATGTGGCAAAAGTGGAAGCAAACGTAAGAATGGCCAGGAAACAACTCAAGAATGGCCGGGAAGCAACGTAAGAATGGCCGGGAAACAACGTAAGAATGAAGCGGAAGCAATGGAAGAATTCATAGAGAAAATGAAAGTACGAAAATAATTTGGGCAAGTCAGAAAAAAGTCGTAACTTTGCAGCCCTAAAACATTTAATAAGGTATTAGCACGAAATGATAACAGTTACGAATCTCGCCATTCAGTTTGGCAAACGCATCCTTTACAAAGACGT